>Ga0213822_1000269_pt1 | contig 46178 bp, 26 predicted proteins | sample MC6MC0908MG_FD_179872 | JGI IMG/M metagenome (GOLD analysis project Ga0213822, IMG submission 179872) | Enriched soil aggregate microbial communities from Iowa State University, Ames, United States - MC6-MC0908-MG | ecosystem: Environmental > Terrestrial > Soil > Unclassified | place: USA: Iowa... | reverse complement strand
GGACCGCTCGCTGTTCCGGATGATCAAGAACACCCACCAGCAGACCCCGCAGCACACGCTCAGCGCGTACAGCGACAACGCAGCGGTGATCGAAGGCCATCCGGCCTCGCGCTATCGCCCGGACCCGGCCAGCGGCGAGTACCGCCGCGAACCGCAGGTGCCCAGCGCGTTCCAGATCAAGGTGGAAACGCACAATCACCCGACCGCGATCGCGCCGTTCCCGGGCGCGTCGACCGGCGCGGGTGGTGAAATCCGCGACGAAGGTGCGACTGGTCGTGGCGGCAAGCCGAAGGCCGGCCTGAGCGGATTCTCGGTCTCGCACCTGCGCATTCCCGAGCTGCCGCAGCCGTGGGAAGCGCCGCGTGCGCTGAACCCGCGCATGGCCCCGGCGCTGGAGATCATGACCGACGGCCCGCTCGGCGGCGCCGCGTTCAACAACGAGTTCGGCCGCCCGGCACTGCTCGGCTATTTCCGCAGTTTCGAGCTGCCGGAAGGCGCTGATCTGGTGCGCGCCTACGACAAGCCGATCATGCTGGCCGGTGGCCTCGGCGCTATCGATCGCGTGCAGGTCGACAAGATCCTGCTGCAGGACGGCGATGCCGTGATCGTGCTCGGCGGCCCGGCGATGCTGATCGGCCTCGGCGGCGGTGCCGCCAGTTCGGTCGCCTCCGGTGAAAGCGCCGAGGATCTGGACTTCGCCAGCGTGCAGCGCGACAACCCGGAGATGGAGCGTCGCTGCCAGGAGGTCATCGACCGCTGTGTGGCGATGGGTGCCAACAACCCGATCAAGTTCTTCCATGACGTCGGTGCAGGTGGCCTGTCCAACGCCATTCCCGAACTGCTGCACGATTCCGGCGTGGGCGGCATCATCGACCTGGGCAAGGTGCCCACCGACGATCCGTCGCTGTCGCCGATGCAGCTGTGGTGCAATGAGTCGCAGGAGCGCTACGTACTCGGTGTGGCGCAGGAGCGCCTGGCCGAATTCGCCGCGCTGTGCGCGCGCGAGCGCTGCCCGTTCGCTGCGGTCGGTGTCGCCACCGCAGCCGAACACCTGGTGGTGGCCTATGGTGCCGTGCCGGGCAACATCCCGGCTGATGCGCCCATCGATTTGCCGATGGACGTGCTGTTCGGCAAGCCGCCGAAGATGCACCGTGATACCGCGCACCCGCCGGCACCACGCTGGCCGGCGCTGAAGACCGGTGGCCTGGATCTGCAGGAAGCCGGTCTGCGCGTGCTCGCGCATCCGACGGTGGCCTCCAAGAACTTCCTGGTCACCATCGGCGATCGTAGCGTGGGCGGCCTGACCGCGCGCGAGCAGATGGTTGGCCCGTGGCAGCTGCCGGTGGCCGACGTGGCGATCACCCTGGCCGATTTCGACGGCGTGGCTGGCGAGGCGATGGCACTGGGTGAACGCACGCCGCTGGCGCTGCTGGACGCTGCCGCTTCGGCCCGCATGGCCGTTGGCGAAGCATTGACCAACCTGTGCGCAGCCCCGGTCGACGCGCTCGATGAAATCAAGTTGTCGGCGAACTGGATGGCCGCTGCCGGCCACCCGGGCGAAGACGCGCTGCTGTACGACGCGGTGAAGGCGGTGGGCATGGAACTGTGCCCGCAGCTGGACATCAGCATCCCGGTGGGGAAGGACTCGCTGTCGATGCAGGCGCAGTGGCACGACCAGGGCGCGGCGCACAAGAGCGTGTCGCCGGTGTCGCTGGTGATCACCGCGTTCGCGCCGGTGGCCGATGCACGCCAGCAGCTGACCCCGCTGCTGGATCGCGATATCGACAGTGAGCTGTGGTTGATCGGCCTCGGTGCCGGCAAGCAGCGCCTCGGCGGTTCGATCCTGGCCCAGGTGCACGCCGACCACGGCGACCTGCCGGCCTTCGCCGGTGCCGCCCCGGACCTGGACGACCCGCAGCGCCTGCGTGGCTTCTTCGAGCTGATCCGCGGCGCACGCCAGGCCGGCCTGCTGCGCGCGTACCACGACCGCAGCGACGGTGGTGCGTTCGCCGCGCTGTGCGAAATGGCCTTCACCTCGCGCCTGGGCCTGGACATCACCCTCGACGCCTGGGGCGATGATCCGTTCCGCAGCCTGTTCAATGAAGAGCTGGGCGCCGTAGTGCAGATCGCCCGCGAAGACCGCGCAGCGTTCGCCGACCTGGTCGAGCGCCACGCGCTGACCGAATGCGCGCAGCGCATCGCCAAGCCGACCACCGCGCCGGTGGTGCGCGTGTCGCTGGGTGGTGATTCGCTGGCCGAATGGCGCTGGGAAGCGTTGTTCGACGCCTGGTGGTCGGTCACCCACGCCATGCAGAAGCGCCGCGACAATCCGGCCAACGCCGATGCCGAGCGCGAGATCGCCCGCGCCTTCACCGCGCCGGGCCTGAAGCCGAAGTTGAGCTTCGATCCCAATGAGGATGTCGCCGCACCGTTCGTGCAGACCGGGGCGCGTCCGCGCGTTGCGATCCTGCGCGAACAGGGCGTCAACGGCCAGATCGAGATGGCCAACGCCTTCGAACGTGCCGGCTTCCGCGCATTCGACGTGCACATGAGCGACCTCATCGAAGGCCGCGTGGCGCTGCAGGACTTCACCGGCTTGGTCGCCTGCGGCGGCTTCAGCTACGGCGACGTGCTCGGTGCCGGCCGCGGCTGGGCGACCTCGATCCTCGAGCGCACCGCGCTGCGCGATGCCTTCGCCGCGTTCTTCGCGCGCGAGGACAGCTTCGCCCTGGGCGTGTGCAACGGCTGCCAGATGATGAGCCAGCTGAAGGACATCATCCCCGGTGCCGAACACTGGCCGCAGTTCCGCCGCAACGCCAGCGAGCAGTTCGAAGCCCGCACAGCACTTCTGGAAGTGGTGGAGTCGCCGTCGATCCTGCTGCGTGGCATGGCCGGTTCGCGCCTGCCGGTGGCGGTGGCGCATGGCGAAGGCCAGGCGGTGTTCGACAGCGCCGTCGACCAGGCCACCGCCCGCGTCGCGCTGCGCTACATTGATGGCAACGGCAACGTCGCCAGCCAGTACCCGCTGAATCCGAACGGTTCGCCCGACGGCATCACCGGCCTGACCAGCACCGACGGCCGGGTGACCATCATGATGCCGCACCCGGAGCGCACCCCGCGCGCGCTCAACCTGAGCTGGGCCCCGTCCGAGTGGCAGGGTGATTCACCGTGGATGCGCATGTTCCGCAACGCACGGGTGTGGTGCGGCTGATCGCACACCTGTTGCGCAGCTGACGATGCCATCGCGTATGGAAACCCGCCGGGAAACCGGCGGGTTTTTCTTTTTGAATACGGAAACTCCTGTGCTGGCCATCAGTTACATACGTTTTCATATGTGAAGATTCCCTCACGTATACCTAACAAAATACGTACATAAACAAGTGAAACAGTGAACTGCTTCACGGCAATGGCTTTTGCTGCGTCAAAGTCTTGACGATTCGCAAAGATGACGTTAACACTTGACCCCCGTTTCAAATCTGTTCATCCCGCAGTAACCGCACGGCGCATGCGCTCGGTTTTCTGTCCCTGCGCGCCGTTCGGCAATACCCGCAGTAAATCACGCGAATAAACGCCCCCAGGGGGACGTTGGGCCACGAAGGCTCGGCGGTGGCGTTGCTTTGCCCAAAACCAGTCCAATCAGGAGCCGTACCGATGAATCGGATTTATCGCAAGGTCTGGAACAAAGCATTGGGTCAGTTGGTGGTGGCCTCGGAACTGGCCTCTTCCAGCTCATCAGGCGGGGTCGTCGACCAGCGCCGCGGTGCGACCGATGCCGCGCCGGCACGACTGGCTGCAGCGCTGGCCTTGGCAATGGGACTGGGCATGACCGGCATCGCTGCGGCGCAGTCGGTCGAGATTGGGGGCAGCGCGAACTGCGTGGTGCTCAACAGCAAGGTGCTGGACAAGTGCGCGGTCGATGGCAGCGCCAGCGCCAAGGGCAGCAACGCGGTGGCGATTGGTGCGGGTACCAGCGCCACCGGCGCCAACAGCGTGGCGCTGGGCGCCGGCTCCAAGGCAACGCGCGCCAACACCGTTTCTGTCGGTGATGCAGGCAAGGAACGGCAGGTGACCAATGTCGCCGCCGGTACCGCCGCCACCGATGCGGTGAACAAGGCACAGCTGGATGCACAGGCGCGCGCCACGCAGGCCGCGCTTGCGCAGGCGGCGGCCGAGGGCAGCCGCTATTTCAAGGCCGATGGCGCTGGTGATGACAGCGACGCGGCAAAGATCGAAGGCCAGGGCGCCATCGCGGTCGGTAGTGGCAGCCAGTCGCTGGCCAACGCCACCACCGCGGTCGGCACCCAGGCGATTGCCGCAGGACTTGGTGCCAGTGCTTTCGGACAGAACGCGCTCGCCTTGGGTGATGCCAGCGTAGTGGTCGGGCAGAGTGCGGCCGCCTTCGGCCTTGGCGATACGGCGGTAGGTGCAAGTGCCGTGGCCGCCAGCGAGAACGGCGCAGCCACCGCACTGGGTGCACTGTCCGAAGCCAGCGCCGATGGCGCTACCGTAGTGGGTGCAGGCGCGGTGGCGATGGGTCCTGGCAGCACCTCGCTGGGCCGCGGTGCGACTGCCGCCAACGAAGCGTCGATTGCCGTCGGTGCGTTCAGCACGGCGGTGGGCGAATACAGCACCGCGCTGGGCTCCAATTCGGCGGCCGTGGCTACCGGCAGCGTGGCGCTGGGCGCCGGCTCGCTGGCCGACCGCGTCGATACCGTGTCGGTGGGTGCGGTCGACTACGGCTTGACCCGGCAGATCACCAGCGTTGCCGCCGGTACCGCAGACACCGATGCGGTCAACGTCGCTCAATTGAAGGACGTGGCAGCGGTAGCCGATACCACCGCCAAGCGATTCCAGGCCACCGGCAGCAGCAACAGCGATGCCGGTGCGTTGGCCGAGGGAGATGACGCGCTCGCCGCTGGCGAAGCCGCCAATGCGATCGGCAACGGTTCGACCGCCGTCGGTGCAGGTGCGACCGCCGTCGCGCAGAACGCCACTGCGGTCGGCAACAACGCGCTTGCATCTGGCCAGAACAGCGCGGCCTTCGGCAACAACGCGCAGGCAGTCGGCCCGGGCAGCGTCGCCGTCGGCGGTGCTGCGGTGGATGCCGATGGCAATCCGCTGATCACCAGCGGTGGCGTGCCGGTAGAGGCCGGCGCCACCAGTGCCGGAGTCGGTGGTACCGCCGTCGGCGCCAGCGCCGATGCCGGTGGTTTTGCAGCGTCGGCGTACGGCGTGGGAGCCTATGCGGCAGGAGCGCAGTCGTCGGCATTCGGCGCTGTCTCCAATGCCATCGGCGACTACTCCACGGCCGTCGGTACGCAGAGCAACGCTACCGGCACCAGCAGCGTGGCCATCGGTGGCCCGGCCGATCTGATCCCGGGCCTGGGCTTCTTCGTGCAGACCCAGGCCAGTGGCGAAGCGGCCACCGCCGTCGGCGCCGGTGCCATCGCCAGCGGCGACCAGGCCGTGGCCAATGGCAGCCTGACCGAGGCCTCCGGTGCCGAGTCGGTCGCAGTGGGCTACTTCGCCTATGCACCGGGCGAGAACGCCAGTGCGCTGGGCGCGCAGACCTGGGCCAGTGGCACGCAGAGCACCGCCGTCGGCTACTACGCCACTGCGCGTGGTGCCAACAGCGTTGCACTGGGCGCCAATTCCGAAGCGGTGCGCGCCAACAGCGTGGCCGTAGGCAGTGCCGGCAACGAGCGGCAGATCACCAGCGTGGCGGCCGGCAGCGAAGCCACCGATGCAGTGAACAAGGCCCAGCTGGACGCGGTGGCCAGCACCGCCGACACCACCGCGCGCTTCTTCCAGGCGCAGCCGGAAAGCGGCAGCGATGCTGGCGCCTATGCAGAGGGCGAGGGTGCGGTAGCGGCGGGTTCGGCCAGCAACGCCATCGGTGCCGGCGCGCTGGCACAGGGCGCGGGCGCTGCGGCCATCGGCGCCGACAGCGTGGCACTGGGTCGCAATACCTTCGCCGACGGTGACGGTGCGGTAGCCGTGGGTGGCCTCGGCCAGGCCTACGACGAATACAACCAGCCGCTGCTGGATGAGCAGGGCAACCCGGTGCAGATCGGCACCACCGCCTCGGCCGGTTCCACCGCCGTCGGCAATGCCGCGCAGGCGACCGGTGCCAGCAGCAGCGCCTTCGGCAATGCGGCACAGGCCACCGGCGACAACAGCTTCGCGGCAGGCGGCAAGTCGCGCGCTACCGGCAGCTATGCAGTCGCCGTCGGCGACAGCGCCTTCGCCAAGGCCGATGACAGCACCGCCGTGGGTGGCTACAGCACTGCCAGCGAGGAAGGCGCCACCGCCTTCGGTGCCGGCGCGTGGGCCACCGGCCGCAATGCCTCGGCGTTTGGTCCGGCGGCATGGGCCAGCGCCAACGGTGCCACCTCCATCGGCTACAACAGCTGGGCCAACGGCACCAGTTCCACCGCCGTCGGCCGTGGCGCCTTCAGCTACGGCGACAACAGTGTTGCGCTGGGCTTCCAGGCGCTGGGCAACAGCATCAACAGCATCGCCATCGGCACCAACACGGTGGCCGGCGGTGAAAGTGCGATCGCCCTTGGCGCGGGCAGCACGGCCAGCGGAAACAACGCGGTTGCGCTGGGTGCCGGTTCGGTGGCCAGCCGCGACCGCAGCGTGTCAGTGGGCAGCGCGGGCAATGAGCGGCAGATCACCAGTGTGGCGGCCGGTACCCAGGCCACCGATGCGGTGAACAAGTCGCAGCTCGACGCGGTTGCAGCCAGTGCCGCGACCACCGGCAAGTACTTCCAGGCCAGCGGCAGTGCCGACAGCGACGCCGGTGCCTACGTGGAAGGTGACAACGCGCTGGCCGCGGGTGAATCGGCCAATGCCATCGGCAACGGCGCAACCGCCCTCGGCAGTGGCGCCAATGCACTGGCCGGCAACGCACAGGCCATCGGCTTCAATGCCCTGGCCAGCGCGGCCAATGCCAGCGCCATCGGTGCCAACGCACAGGCGACCGGCGAATACGCCACTGCTCATGGTGCCGAGAGCGAAGCCAGCGGCGAGCAGAGTGCGGCCTTCGGCGCGGCCTCGGTGGCCAGCGGCGCCGGCAGCACCGCCAGCGGCGTGCTGTCCGAAGCCAGCGGCGAAGAAGCCGTGGCGGTGGGTTACTTCAGCAACGCCAGCGGTGAGGCCGCCACGGCGGTCGGCAGTGAAAGCGTGGCCAGTGGCACCGCTTCGGCAGCATTCGGCATCGGCGCCGAAGCGACCGGTGGCTACAGCACCGCCATCGGCGGTTACGCCAACGCCTCGGCATTCAACGCCACTGCCTTCGGCAACTTCGCCAATGCCTCCGGTTCCAACAGCGTCGCGCTGGGTGGCGATTCGGAAGCGTCCGGTGCCTACAGCACCGCCACCGGCCAGGGCAGCCTGGCTACCGGCACCAATGCCGTGGCCGTCGGTGGATCGTTGTTCGGCCTGCTGGCGACCGAAGCATCCGGCGACTATTCCACCGCGGTCGGTGGCGGCGCCTATGCGCCGGGCATCAACAGCACCGCGCTGGGCAATGCGGCTGAATCGCGCGGTGCCAACAGCGTGGCGCTGGGTGCCGATTCGATTGCCGACCGCGACAACACCGTGTCGGTCGGTGGCGGCGGCAACACCCGCCAGATCACCAACGTGGCCGCCGGTACCCAGGGTACCGATGCGGTGAACAAGGACCAGCTGGACGCGGTGGCTGCCGAAGGCGCAAAGACCAGCAAGTACTTCCAGGCCAGCGGCAGCGCCGACAGCGATGCCGGTGCCTACGTGGAAGGTGACAGCGCGCTGGCCGCCGGTGAGGCCGCCAATGCGATCGGCACCGGCGCCACCGCACTCGGCAGTGGTGCAACGGCGGTAGCGGCAAACGCTACGGCGGTAGGCTTCAACAGCCTGGCCAGCGGCGGCAATGCGGCTGCGGTGGGCAACAACGCACAGGCGACGGGCGAAGACAGTGCGGCGCTCGGCAGCGGCGCGGTGGCCAGCGAAACCAGCACCACCGCAACCGGTGCAGGCGCGCAGGCGACGGCGGTGTACAGCACGGCCAACGGTGCCGAGGCGGTCGCCAGCGGTGCGCAGTCGCTGGCCAGTGGCTTCCGTTCGGCAGCCTCTGCAGACGGCACCACCGCAGTCGGCGGCTACAGCGAAGCCAGCGGTCGCCTCGGCTCGGCGCTGGGCTATGGCACCGTGGCCAGTGGTGCCAACAGCACCGCTGCCGGCGTGTTCGCTGCGGCGTCGGGCGCCAGCTCGGTGGCGATGGGTGATTCCAGCGAAGCCAGCGGCGATGAGAGCGTGGCCATTGGTGGCAGCACCTTCTTCGGCCTGGTGCCATCACGTGCCAGTGGCTACGGCGCAGCGGCGTTCGGTGCCGGTGCCTGGGCCACCGACGACTACGCCACTGCAATCGGCTGGAATTCGTGGGCCGATGGCGCCGAGTCGACGGCACTGGGTGCCAGCGCTACCGCCAACGGTGCCAACAGCGTCGCCCTGGGCGCAGGCTCCAAGGCCGACCGTGACAACACGGTGGCCGTCGGCAGCGCCGGCAGCGAACGCCAGGTGACCCACGTGGCGGCTGGCACCGAAGGCACCGATGCGGTCAACAAGAACCAGCTCGATGCTGTCGCCGCAACGGCGGACAAGACCAGCAAGTACTTCCAGGCCAGCGGCAGCGCCGACAGCGATGCCGGTGCCTATGTGGAAGGCGACAACGCACTGGCTGCCGGTGAAGCGGCCAATGCGATCGGCAATGGCGCCACCGCGCTCGGCAGTGGTGCCACGGCCGTGGCCGCCAACGCGACCGCCGTGGGCATCAACTCGCTGGCCACGGGCAGCAATGCGGCTGCGGTGGGCAGCAACGCGCAGGCCACCGGTGAAGACAGTGCCGCACTCGGCAACGGCGCGGTAGCCAGTGGCATCAGCGCCACCGCTACCGGCACCGCTGCACAGGCCAGCGGCGTCTACAGCACCGCCAACGGTGCGGAAGCCGTCGCCAGCGGTGCGCAGTCGCTGGCCAGTGGTTTCCGCAGTGCCGCTTCGGCCGATGGCACCACCGCCATCGGTGGCTACAGCGAAGCCAGCGGCCGCCTCGGCACCGCACTGGGCTACGGCTCGGCGGCGACCGGTGCCAACACCACGGCTGTCGGCTTCGGAGCGGCGGCAGCAGGCAGCGGCGCCGTCGCCGTCGGTCAGTCCAGCGAAGCCAGTGGCGCAGAGAGTGTCGCCATCGGCGGCAGCACCTTCTTCGGCCTGATCCCGTCGCGTGCCAGCGGTACCGGTGCGGCGGCCTTCGGTGCCGGTGCCTGGGCGACCGATGACTACGCCACCGCGATCGGCTGGAATGCATGGGCCGATGCGGCTGACAGCACCGCCCTGGGTGCCAGCGCGACCGCCAACGGTGTAAACAGTGTCGCCCTTGGTGCGGGCTCGAAGGCCGACCGTGACAACACGGTGGCCGTCGGCAGCGCGGGCGGTGAACGCCAGGTCACCCATGTTGCCGCCGGCACCGAGGCCACCGATGCAGTGAACAAAGGCCAGCTGGATGCCGTGGCCAGTGTCGCCGACAAGACCAGCAAGCACTTCCAAGCCAGCGGCAGTGCCGACAGCGACGCCGGTGCCTACGTCGAAGGTGACAATGCGCTGGCGGCCGGTGAAGCGGCCAATGCGATCGGCAATGGCACCAGTGCGCTCGGCAGTGGTGCCACTGCGGTCGCGGCCAACGCCACCGCCGTCGGCTTCAATGCGCTGGCCAGTGGTGAAGACGGTGTGGCGATCGGCAGCAGCGCCAGCAGCACGGCCGGTGGCGCGATTTCCATCGGCGTGGAAAGCAGCAGCGCAGGCCCGGCCAGTGTGGCCCTCGGTGCGCAGTCCCAGGCGCAGGGCATCGGTGCGGTCGCCGTCGGCGGCATCGCCCAGGCCAACGGGCTGGCCGCAACCGCCGTCGGTTATGGCGCAACCGCTGATGGTCGCGAAGCCACCGCCGTCGGCAACTTCGCGTCGGCCAACGGCTGGCAGTCCACCGCCTACGGCGCCGGTGCCACGTCCGCCTTCTTCGGCACCGCGCTGGGCAGTGGCGCGCAGGCCGCCGAAGTGTCCACAGCCGTGGGCCAGGGCACCGTCGCGCAGATCGCCGGTGCTGGTTTCGGCGTGCAGGCGCGCGCCGGCCAGTTCGGTACCGCACTGGGCAACAATGCCACCACCGGGCTCAATGGCGTGGCGGTCGGCTTCAACGCGCTGGCCGGACAGGACGCCAACAGCGTCGGCACGGGCCAGTACACCACCGCGATCGGCAGCGAGGCATGGGCCACCGAGGACGGTGCCACCGTGGTCGGCTACAACAGCTATGCGCAGGCCACCAATGCCACCGTGCTGGGCAGCAATACCTGGACCACCAAGGACGCCGACAACAGCGTGGCGCTCGGTGCAGGTTCGCTGGCCGACCGTGCCAATGCGGTATCGGTGGGTGCGGCGCAGGAGTGGGTCGATGCTGCCGGGGTCAGCCACAGCGCGATCAACCGCCAGGTGACCAACGTGGCCGCCGGTACCCAGGCCAACGATGCGGTGAACAAGGGCCAGCTGGATGCGGTGGCCTCCACCGCCGACGCCACCAGCAGGCACTTCCGTGCCAACGGCAGCGGCACCGCCACTGCCAGCGGTACCAACGCAGTGGCGGTGGGCTCCAGTGCCACTGCCAGTGGCAACCGCAGCAATGCACTGGGCAGCAACGCCAGCGCCGTCGGCAACGCATCACTGGCCGTAGGCGCCAATGCCGCCGTCACCGGCAGCAACTCAGTGGCACTCGGTGCCGGCGCGCGTGCGGTGGATGCAAACGTGGTGTCGGTCGGTGGCGGCAACGGCACTGATGGTCCTGCTACGCGCCGCATCGTCAACGTTGCCGATGGCCGCATCGCCGCCGGCAGCAGCGACGCCGTGACCGGTTCACAGCTCAACGTCACCAACCAGCGCGTGGGTGCGGTGGAAACCCGGGTCGGTGATTTCGACTCGCGCATCGCCACCGTTGAAACCAGCGCGGCCAGCTCTGTCGGCTACGACGATGCCAGCCGTGACCGCCTGACCCTGGCCGGTATCCAGGGCACCACCATCGACAACGTCGGCGCCGGCAGCATCGCCTCCGGCAGCCGCCAGGCGATCAACGGTGGGCAGCTGTTCCAGTCGCTCAGCGATGCCGCCAGCTTCCTCGGCGGCGGTGCCAGCGTCGGCATGCAGGGCGTGTTCGTCGCGCCGAACTATGTGATCCAGGGGTCCACCTACAGCAACGTCGGCGATGCGCTGGGCGCACTGGACCGCAAGGTCAGCGAGATCGATCGTCGCACTGCCAGCGGCACGCGTTCCGGCGCGGCCAGCCTGCGTTCGATGGCCGCTCCGCTGGACGCAGACGCGTCCAACGTGGCTACGGCGTCGGCTGCCACCGACGCGAGCCTGGCTGATGGCGGATCGGCAACGGCCCGTGTGCAGGGCACGCCGACCGCTGCCAGCGCAGGCAGTGCTCAGCCAGCACTGGTCGCAGGCGGTGGCCTCAATGCCGTCGCGATGGGCGATGGCGCAATCGCCAGCGGTGCATCGTCCACCGCTGTCGGCCAGGGCGCGAGTGCAACGGCGGCCAATGCGGTGGCGCTGGGCCAGGGCTCGGTTGCCGATCGCGCCAACACCGTCTCGGTCGGCAGTGAGGGCAACGAACGCCAGGTCACCAACGTGGCGGCCGGCACCACCGCAACCGATGCGGTCAACAAGGGCCAGCTGGATCGTGGCATCACCACCGCCAACAGCTACACCGACAGCCGCGTGCAGGCAGTCACCGACAGCTTCGATGTGTTCAAGGGCGAAGTTGATGGACGCCTGCGCCACATGGATCGCCGCATCGACCGCCAGGGCGCGATGAGCGCAGCGATGCTCAACATGGCCACCAGTGCCGCCGGCATCCGCACCCAGAACCGGGTCGGCGTCGGCATCGGTTTCCAGGGAGGCGAGTCGGCCATGTCGCTGGGCTACCAGCGTGCGATCAGCGATCGCGCCACGGTCACCGTCGGTGGTGCCTTCAGCAGTGATGACAGCTCGGTCGGCGTGGGTGCCGGCTTCGGCTGGTAAGTGCGCAACAACGTGCCGATGGGCAACCCATCGGCACGTCGAGCAGTGAGCGCCAAAGGGGCGTGGCATGGCAACCCTGGTGGGCCAGCCAGGGCAGTCGCAGGGAGTGATGGCCGTAGTGAGCTCCGTCCGTGCAACGGGCGGAGAAGGAAAGCTCAACCATGACCTTGAAGAGGATTTCGAACGTGACCAAGAAGCAGACCCTTCGCATCAATGTGCTGGCTGCCGCCGTGTTGTCGCTGACTGTCGGCGTCGGTGCGGCGCATGCGGCCAAGCCGGGCGTGGCCAAGGAACCGGCGCGCGTGGCCAGCACTGCCCAGCAGAGCGTGGACGGCATCATCGTGAAGTACCGCAACGGCACCGCGGCCGCCAGCGATCGTTCGACCAAGCTCTCGGTCGTGCAGTCGGCACTGTCGCGTGCCATCGTCAGCAGCGGCACCACCAGCCGTGCTGCGGCACTTTCCCCGCTGGTGGAGCGCAAGCTCGGTACCGGTGGCGACCTGATCCGCCTGAAGTCCCGGCTGGGCTCGGCCGACATGCAGAAGGTACTGGCTGAACTGAATGCCGATCCGTCGGTGCAGTACGCGGTGGCCAACGTGCGCCTGCAGCGCTCGGATCTGCGTGCCACCAATGCGCAGCCGGCACTGGTGCCCAACGATCCCAACTACGCGCAGTACCAGTGGAACTTCTTCAACGCCACCGGTGGTGTGAATGCACCGGCCGCGTGGGATCTCTCGCAGGGCGAGGGCATCGTGGTCGCCGTGCTCGATACCGGCATCCTGCCGGGCGTGCCGGATTTCGGCAGCAACCTGCTGGAAGGCTACGATTTCATCAGTGACAAGGAATCCTCGCGCCGCCCGAACGATGGCCGCGCACCAGGTGCCACCGACTACGGCGACTGGGTGGAAACGGCCAACGAGTGCTACACCGGTTCCGAACCGGAAGGCAGTTCCTGGCACGGCACGCACGTGGCCGGCACCATTGCCGAGGTGACCAACAACGGCAGTGCCCTGGCAGGCCTGGCCTACAAGGCCAAGGTGTTGCCGGTGCGCGTGCTGGGCAAGTGCGGCGGCACCCTGGCCGACATCAGCGACGCCATCACCTGGGCGTCGGGCGGCACCGTGCCGGGCATTCCGGCCAACACCAATCCGGCGGAAATCATCAACATGAGCCTGGGTGGTGGTGGCGCCTGCGATGCCGCCTACCAGGACGCGATCAACGGCGCCGTGTCGCGCGGCACCCTGGTGGTGGTCGCGGCCGGCAACGAAACCGACAACGCGTCCAAATACCGTCCGGCCAGCTGCAACAACGTGGTGGCGGTGGGTGCGACCCGTGTCACCGGTGGCATCACCTATTACTCCAACTACGGCACCGCGGTCGACCTGTCGGCCCCGGGCGGTGGCGGCAGTGTCGACGGCAACCCGAACGGCTACATCTGGCAGGTCGGTTCCAGTTCGGAAACCACCCCGGACGCCGGTGAGTGGGTGCTGATGGGCAAGGGCGGTACCTCGATGTCCTCGCCGCACGTTGCCGCGGTGGCTGCCATGGTGCAGAGCGCGCTGATCGCCAAGGGCAAGGAGCCGCTGGCCCCGGCCGCGCTGGAAACCCTGCTCAAGCAGTCGGCGCGCAAGTTCCCGGTGACCATCCCGGCGGCCACCCCGATCGGTACCGGCATCCTCGATGCCAAGGCCGCACTGGATGCCGCGCTGAAGGAACCGTGCACCGAGAACTGCGAGCCGGAAGGCATTCCGCTGACCAACAAGGTGACCGTGGGCGGGCTGGCCGGTGCGGCCGCCAGCGAAACCGTCTATACCTTCGAAGCGGCTGCCGGCAAGACGCTGAGCGTGCTGACCTACGGCGGCAGCGGCAACGTGTCGGTATACTTGGCGCAGGGCCGCGTGCCCACCGCGACCGACAACGATGCCAAGTCGACCCGCCCGGGCAATACCGAAACCGTGCGCGTGGCCAAGCCGGTGGCCGGTACCTACTACATCAAGGTGGTGGGTGAGGCCGCTTACAGCGGGGTGAGCATCCTGGCGACCCAGTAATAACCGACTGTCGTAAATGAATAAGCGGGGCCCGTCACCTGTGTGACGGGCCTCGTCTTTTTACGAAAGAAGAACCGGAGAGGGTGGAAACCACGGCTTAACTGCTAAAGTCGGGACGATCGACAGGAGAGTCACGTGAACGCGCTCGCTGCCACCGCCATCGACGACACTGAAGGCCGCATCCTCGATGCGCTGCTGGCACGTGGTCGGCTCAAGGAAGGAGATCTGGCACGTGCGCGGCCGCTGCATGCCGAGTCCGGTGGCAGCCTGCTTGGGCTGCTGGTACGGCTTGGGCTGGTGTCCGAACGTGACCAGGCGCAGGCCAGCGCCGATGTGCTGGGCCTGCCGCTGCTGGAAGGACGGCAGCTGCCTGAATCGCCACCGCAGGCGCTGGCCGAAGGCCTGCCGCTGTCGCTGCGCTTCCTCAAGCAATTCCACGTGTGCCCGCTGGCGCTGGATGAACACGGCGTGCAGCTGTGGTTGGCCGACGCCCACGATCCTTACCCGCAGCAGGCCGTGCAATTGGCACTGGGTGTACCGGTCACGCCGCTGCTGGGCATGCGCGCGGAGATCGATGATCTGGTCGAGCGCTGGTTCGGCCAGGGCCGCAGTGCGATGGGCGCGATCGTGGAAACCGCCGATGGCGAGGGCGGCGCAGTGGACGATATCGAGCACCTGCGCGATCTCGCTTCCGAAGCGCCGGTGATCCGCCTGGTCAACCTAGTGATCCAGCGCGCGGTCGAACTGCGCGCGTCGGACATCCACGTAGAGCCGTTCGAAAACAGGTTGAAGGTGCGTTACCGCGTCGATGGCGTGCTGGTCGAAGGCGAGAGCCCGCCGGCCAACCTGACCGCCGCGGTGATCAGCCGCATCAAGATCATGGCCCGGCTCAACATCGCCGAGCGCCGCCTGCCGCAGGATGGCCGCATCATGCTGCGCGTGCAGGGCAAAGAACTGGACCTGCGTGTCAGCACGGTGCCCACCGCGCACGGCGAAAGCGTGGTGATGCGCCTGCTTGATCGCGAGACGGTGGTGTTCGACTTCCATCGGCTGGGCTTCACCGATGCCTTCCTGCCGCAGTTCCGCAAGGTGCTTGAACAGCCGCACGGCATCCTGCTGGTGACCGGCCCCACCGGGTCGGGCAAGACCACCACGCTGTACACCGCGCTGAGCCAGCTCAACACCGCCGACGTCAAGATCATCACCGTTGAAGATCCGGTCGAGTACCAGATCGAAGGCATCAACCAGATCCAGGCCAAGCCGCAGATCGGGCTGGATTTCGCCAATGCGCTGCGCAGCATCGTGCGCCAGGATCCGGACATCATCATGATCGGCGAAATGCGCGACCTGGAAACCGCGCGCATCGCGATCCAGTCAGCGTTGACCGGCCACCTGGTGCTCTCCACGCTGCACACCAACAATGCCGCAGGCGGCATCACCCGCCTGCTCGACATGGGCGTGGAAGATTATCTGCTCACCTCCACCATCAACGGCATCCTGGCCCAGCGCCTGGTGCGCCGGCTGGAGCCGACTCACGCCGAACGCTACGAAGCCTCGCCGGAAGAGATCGAACGCTTCGACCTGCGCCGCCTGCAACCTCAAGGGACGATCCACCTGTATCGGCCGAAGCCTTCGGCGCTGGCGCCGACCGGCTACCTGGGGCGCACCACCATCATGGAATTCCTGGTGATGAACGACGCGCTGCGCCGTGCGGTGATGCGTCGCGATGGCATGGGCGAGATCGAACGCATCGCCCGCGAAGCCGGCATGCGCACCATGTACGAGGACGGCCTGAGCAAGGCCCTGAGCGGGCAGACGACCCTCGAGGAAGTCCTGCGCGTGACCGAGGAAGGCTGATGCGCGTGCAGGGACGACGCTGACATGCCGAACTACCGTTACAAGGCACTGAACCCACACGGTGAAGTGTTCGACGGGCAGATGGAAGCGGCCAGCGAGGCCGAGCTGGTCGCGCGCCTGCAGGACCAGGGCCATCTGCCGATGGAAACGCAGCTGGCCGACGGGGGGGCGGTTGGCGGCAGCAGCCTGCGTGGCCTGTTCCGCCAGCGTCCGCTGCAGGGCGCTGCGTTGCTGCAGTTCACCCAGCAGCTGGCCACGCTGCTCGGTGCCGGACAGCCGCTGGACCGCGCGCTGTCGATCCTGCTCAGCCTGCCCGAAGACGAGCGCTCGCGCCGCGCGATCACCGACATCCGCGACGTGGTGCGTGGTGGCGCGCCGCTGTCGACCGCGCTTGAACGCCAGCACGGCCTGTTCTCGCGTCTGTACGTGAACATGGTGCGCGCCGGTGAAGCCGGTGGCAGCCTGCACGACACGCTGCAACGCCTGGCCGATTACCTTGAACGCAGCCGTGCGCTGCAGGGCAAGGTGATCAACGCGCTGGTCTACCCGGCGATCCTGCTGGTGGTGGTGGGTGGTGCGCTGCTGTTCCTGCTGGGTTATGTGGTGCCGCAGTTCGCACAGATGTACGAAAGCCTGGACGTGGCGTTGCCGTGGTTCACCAACCTGGTACTGCAGCTGGGCCTGTTCGTGCGCGACTGGTGGGTGCTGCTGCTGGTGGTGCCGGGCGTGCTGCTGCTGTTGTTCGAACGCAAGGCGCGGCAGCCCGCGTTCCGTCTGGCACTGGATGGCTGGCTGCTGCAACGCCGCGGTATCGGCCGCCTGCTGGGCGAGCTGGAAACCGCGCGGCTGGCGCGCACCCTGGGGACACTGCTGCGCAACGGCGTGCCACTGCTGGGCGCGCTGGGCATCGCCCGCAACGTCCTTGGCAACCGCGCCCTTGCGGCAGACCTGGAGACCGCCGCCGACGAGGTCAAGAACGGCACCGGCTTGTCGCTGGCGTTGTCGCGCGGCAAACGTTTTCCCCGGCTGGCGCTGCAGATGATCCAGGTTGGCGAGGAGTCCGGCGCACTCGATACCATGCTGCTGAAAGCTGCTGATACTTTCGAACAGGACAGCGCCCGCCGCATCGACCGCCTGCTGGCGGCGATGGTGCCGGCGATCACCCTGGTGCTGGCCTCGGTGGTCGGCGCGGTGATCGTGGCCGTGCTGGTGCCGTTGTACGACCTTACCAACGCCATCGGCTGACGATGGCCTCCTTCGCAACCCCGACATCCCGTACCTGAAAGGACCGACCATGATTGCTTCCCGTCGACCGATCCGCCTTTCCTTCACCGCCGCACGTCACCAGTCGGGCATGAGCCTGCTGGAGATCATCATCGTCATCGTGCTGATCGGCGCAGTGCTGACCCTGGTCGCCAGCCGCGTGCTCGGCGGCGCCGATCGTGGCAAGGCCAACATCGCCAAGGCGCAGGTGCAGACCGTTGCCTCCAAGGTCGACAACTACCAGATCGACACCGGCAAGCTGCCCGCCTCGCTCAACGACCTGGTGACCGTACCGGCCGGCGTCGGTGGCTGGCTGGGCCCGTATGCCAAGCCTGCCGACCTCAACGACCCGTGGGGCCACGCGCTGGAGTACCGCGCACCGGGCGAGGGCCAGGCGTATGAACTGATCAGCTTGGGCAAGGACGGCAAGGCCGGCGGCAGCAGCGTCGACGCTGACATCCGCTACCAGCCGTAAGCACGCATGCTGCTTTTCCTGCCGCGCCGGGTGTCACGCCCGCGCCTGCACGGCAGGCGTGCGGCGGGCCTGTCGCTGCTGGAAATGCTGCTGGTGATCGCGTTGATCGCGGCCATCGGCCTGATCACCGCCGCTGGCATGTCGCGCGGCTTTGCCGGCATGCAGCTGCGCAGTGCCGGCAAGGACATCGCCAACCAGCTGCGCATGGTGCGCGCGCAGGCCATTGCCCGCGGCGAGCCGCAGCGCTTCGTGATCGAACCGGCGCAACATCGTTGGCAGGGCGCCAGCCAGCGCCACGGTGAAGTGCCGGCCAAGCTGAAGGTGCAGTTCGAAGGTGCCGCGCAGTTGGCCACCGCGCCCGGCCAGGGCGTGATCGAATTCCATCCCGACGGCGGCTCCAGTGGCGGCCGCATCCGCCTGCAGCTGGATAGCGCCGAATGGCGCATCGATGTGGGCTGGTTGACCGGTGAAGTCCGTTCCGGACCGTGGCGGGCGCAATGAGGTCGCGCGCCCGTGGTTTCACCCTGCTGGAAGTGATCGTTGCCTTCGCCTTGCTCGGGTTGGCGTTGACGCTGTTGCTGGGCAGCCTGTCCGGTGGCGCGCGGCAGGTGCGCGATGCCGAGCTGCGCACGCGCGCGGTGCTGCACGCGCAGTCGTTGCTGGCCGCTGCCGGCGTGGAAGCGCCGCTGCAGGCCGGCAGCCAGCAGGGCGAGTGGGAGCAGGGGCGTTATCACTGGCAGCTGCAGGTGCAGCCCTGGGCCGAGCCGCGCAGTGGTGCGCTGCCCGCTGCGCAGTCGCCGGGCGCACCTTGGCTGGCGGAACTGCAGCTGCAGGTGCGCTGGGGCGACAGCGAGCGCGAGCAGTTGCGCTGGCGCAGCCTGCGTCTGTTGCCGCCCGCGCTGGAGAATGCGCGATGAGGCGCCGCGCGCGGGGCTTCACCCTGGTCGAAGTGATGCTGGCCACGGTGCTGCTGGCAGGCGGCCTGGCGTTGGCGTTCGCCAGCGTGCGCTCGGCGATGGCGATCAGCCAGCGCGGTGAGCAGATTGCCGCGCAGAGCGAACGCATGCGCGCAGTGCAGGCCCTGCTGCGGCGCCAGCTCGCCAGCGCCCTGCGCAGCCCGCTGGAAGTGCCCGATCCTACCCGCGAACCGGTGTTCTTCCAGGGTGACGATCAGGGCATGCAGTTCGTTGCCGACCTGCCGGGCTATCTCGGTCGCGGCGGCCCCTACCTGCATGCGCTGCAGGTGGATGGCGCAGCCGGCCACCGCCGCTTGCTGCTGGAACTGGTGCTGCTGCAGGAAGGCGAGCGCATCGAAGAGAATCCGCCGCGCCCGCCCGAGGTGCTGGCGGAGGAATTGAAGGAGGTGCGGCTTCGCTACCGCGGCGTCGACGCCAGCAACGGGCAGCTGACCGAATGGTTGCCAGGCTGGGAGGACACCCGTCGCCTGCCGTTGCTGGTGGAGGTGCAGATCGTGCCAACCCGGGGCACGCCATGGCCGCCGCTGGTGGTGTCGCTGCGGGCCGGTGGCAGCGGAGGTGCGCGATGAAGCGTCCACGTGGTGCCGCGCTGGTCCTGGTGCTGTGGCTGATCGCGCTGATGACCGCGCTGGTCGGCGCCTTTGCGCTCAGCGCACGGGTCGAACACCTGCAACAGCGGGTGCTCGGTGACGATGCACGCGGCCAGGAGCGCGCCCGTGCGGGCCTGGAGTACGCGCTGCTGCGGTTGCAGCCAGACCCGCAGCGTCCACCGTGGCAGGCCGACGGCCGCGCCTATCGCTGGCAGTTCGACGACGCCCGCATCGAGATCCGGGTGCTGGACGAGAACGGCAAGATCAACCTCAACCTGGCCGATGCGGCCCTGCTGTCCGCATTCATGCAGGCACTGGGCGAGCCGGCAGAAAGCGCCAGGCAGCTGGCCGGTGCGATCATCGACTGGCGCGACGAAGACAGTCTGCTGCAGCCCGGTGGTGGTGCCGAGGCGCCGGAGTACGCCGCCGCAGGCCTGCCCTATGGCCCGCGCAACAAGCGCTTTGAAACCCTGGGCGAACTGCAGCGGGTGCTGGGGATGCGCGGGTCGCTGTATGCCGCGATGCTGCCGCACCTGACGCTCTACAGCAGGCAGGCGCGCCCGGATCCACGTTTCGCCAGTGGACCGGTGTTGACGGCATTGGGCCTGGATGCGGAACAACTGCTGGCGCAACGCGCCCAGCAGGAGCGTGACGGAGATAACGCTGCGGGTGCATCAGCGCTTGCCAGCGGCAGTGGCACCTATAGTATCGAGTCCCGCGCCACTGACGGCAGCGGACGCCTGTCGGTGCTGCAGGCGGTTGTGCGCAACGGATCGGGCGGGGTGCCCGGCCGGACCTACACAGTGCTTCGCTGGGAGCAGGGAATGGCAGCAAGATGACGGCGTGGCAGGACAGTCTGCGGCAGGTGCAGGGCCAGATCGGCCCCGGTGCCGGCCGTTTCCTGCGCTGGTGGCGGCAGTCGTTGCTGGCCTGGGTGCCGATGCGTTGGCAATGGGCGCTGGGCTGGTCGCAGACCCGCCTGCTGCTGCAGTGCGAGGACGGGCAACTACAGGTCTGGCGTGAAACCGGCGACGGTCTCGAGCCCGTGGCCCGCCTGCCGTGGCCGCTGCAACCGGCGGACCTGGACCGCGTGCTGGAGCCGCGCCTGCGCAGCCTGCCACGGGTGTGGCTGCTGCCGGCCGGGCAGGTCCTGCGGCGCAATCTGCGTCTTCCTGCCGCAGCCGCTGACCGCCTGCGTGCGGTGGTCGGCTACGAGATCGACCGGCAGACACCGTTCGAAGCCAGCCAGGTCAGCTATGACATCCGTGAGCTGGGCAGCGCCGGCGAAGGCCTGCTGCAGGTGGAGCTGGTGGCCTGGCCGCTGTGCCAGCTGGATGACTGGCGCGCGCAGATCGGAGCGTGGGCCGACGTGCTGGCCGGTGTCGATGCGATCGATGCCCAGGGCCGCGCGCTGCAGGTCAACCTGCTGCCGCCCGCGCAGCGTCAGCAGCGACCGGACCCGATGCGGCGCTGGAACCTGCTGCTTGCCATGGCTGCGCTGGTGATGCTGGTGCTGGCGGCGATGCAGTTGCTGGACAACCGTCGTGACGCCGTCGATGCGCTGCGCGCAGACGTCGAGCGCAGCGCCCGCAGTGCGCGTGGCGTGGCCAGCGAACGCAGCCAGCTGCAGGCGCTGCTGGATGGAGCGGCGTTCCTGGAAACACAGCGCAACCAGCGCGCCAGTACCGTCGAAGTCTGGAACGAGCTGACCCGACGCCTGCCCGATGGCACCTACCTGGAAAAACTGGCGATCGAGAACAACAGCCTGCAGTTGATCGGCCTCAGCAGCGAAGCATCGCAGCTGGTCACGCTGCTGCAGGACGCGCCGCAGTGGCGCAAGGTCAACCTTACCGGCGTGCTGCAGGCTGACGGTGCCGCCAGTGGCCGCGACCGCTTCACCCTGACCGCCGAGCTGCAGCCATTGCCTTCGGCGGCAGCGGCGCCGGCACCCGCCCCGACTGCAACCACGGAGGCGGCCAATGCCGATGCCAATCGCACGCCGTGACCGCTGGCTGGCACTGGCACTGCTGTTGGCAGTGCTGGGCCTGGCCTACCTGCTGCTGGTGCACCCGTGGTTCACCCAGCCGCTGCTGGCGATCGATGCCGATGCCGCCGCCCTGCGCGAGCGCCAGCAGCGCGTGCAGGCGCAGCTGCAGCAGCAGCCGCAGATCGAACAGCGGCTGCGCGCGACCCGCGACGCCCTGCAGCAGCGCCCGGGGTTCCTGCAGGAAGCCACCGCCGAGGCCGCTGCGGCCGCGCTCGGCGCACGCCTGCAGGATGCGGTGGCGATGGCCAGCCCGGGCAACCGCAGCTGCACCATCAGCAACCGCACGCCATTGAGCGACAACCGTCGCGATGCCGCCTTCGTGCGCGTGGCCATGCAGGTGCGCCTGCGCTGTGGCGTGGCCGAACTGGCCACCGTGCTGCACAGCCTGGAGACCGGCAGCCCGCGCCTGTTCGTGGACAACCTCAACCTGATCGCACAGCGCTTCCAGCAATCGCCCAACGAATCCGGCCTCGGCCTGGATGTGTCCTTCGAGCTGGCCGGCTACCTGTTGCCGGCGGCTGCTGCCGATCCCTCGACAGCACCCGTGGCCACGCCGCCTGCAGCAGCGCCGGTGGCGTCGCCGCCGGCACCTGTGCCGTCACCGGCGGAGCAGCCTGCCACCGATGCGCAGGAGGTGGCCGATGAAGCTTGAGCAGATCAGCCTGCGCACCGGGCTGTTGCTGGCGCTGGCCGGATGGGCCGCAGCGATCTGGCTGGCCACCGGCTTCGGTCTTGGCAGCCAGCTGCCCACGGTCAGTGCGGAGGGCGACGCGCAGGCCGCGCTGCCGGCGTTGCCGGTGCTGGCGCCCGAACGCATGGCCGGCGCAGACAGCTACAGCGTGATCAGCGAACGGCCCCTGTTTGCCGAAGACCGCAAGCCGCGCCCGTATCTGCTGGGGGGCAGCGAAGCGGCCGCCAGTCCCGCGTTGCGCCTGACCGGCGTGCTGATGACCCGTGATTTCAGCATGGCCACCTTCACCACCGAGCAGGGCCGGTCGCTGCGCCTGCGCCTCAATGGCGATGCAGTCGATGGCTGGCAACTGGTCGCATTGGAACCGCGCCAGGCCACGGTGATCGGCTCCAGTGGCAGCCAAGTGCTGGAGCTGGCCGTGTTCAATGGCCAGGGCGGTGAAGCGCCGACCGCGCTGCGCGGGGCCAATGGCACACCGCCTGTGCCTGGCGCGGTGGTTCCGCCGCCGCCACCGCAGCCAACGCCCAGCCAGACCCTGCCCAACCCCCGTGCCGCCGATGGCAATGTGGCTCCCGCCTCGCCTGCACCGACCGCAGCCGCCGCACCCCCTGCAAATACCAACGGTCCCAGCGAAGCGCAGATGCAGGCCATCCGCGAACGCATCCAGGCCCGCCGCCGTCAGCTGCAGCAACAGCAGCAACAACCGTCGCCGCCCCCGGGCGATGGCACCAACCGATAGAGTGAATGCATGAATCTGCGTTTTCTTCCCTGGTCCCTTGCCCTGACGCTGCTGGTCGGCTGCAGCACCGTGTCGGCCCCGCATGTGCAACGCAACGGCAACCTGCAGCCATCGGCAAGCGCCGGTCAGGCCGCCACCGATGCGCAGACCGAAGCGGCCGATCAAGCCCGGGGGACGCCGCAGGCGGTGATCCGTCGCGGCACCGGCACCATGATCAACCGCGAGGCCGCGCGCAAGCCGTCGCCCGCGTTGCATGCGGCCAGCTCCGGCGAAGCCACCTTCAACTTCGAGGGCGAGTCGGTGCACGCGGTGGTCAAGGCCATCCTCGGTGACATGCTCGGCCAGAACTACGTGATCGCCCCGGGCGTGCAGGGCACGGTGACCCTCGCCACGCCCAAGCCGGTGTCGCCGGCACAGGCACTGAACCTGCTGGAGATGGTGCTGGGCTGGAACAACGCCCGCATGGTCTACAGCGGTGGCCGCTACAACATCGTCGCCGCCGACCAGGCACTGGCCGGCACCGTGGCGCCGAGCACCGCGCCGGCATCCAGCGCACGCGGTTTCGAAGTGCGCGTGGTGCCGCTGCAGTTCATCTCCGCCACGGAGATGAAGAAGGTACTGGAGCCGTATGCGCGGCCCAATGCCATCGTCAACGTCGACAGCGGCCGCAACGTGATTACCCTCGGCGGTACGCGTGCGGAACTGGAGAACTACCTGCATACCGTCGAAATCTTCGACGTCGACTGGCTCTCGGGCATGTCGGTGGGCGTGTTCCCGATCCAGTCCGGCAAGGCCGAGCAGGTCGCCGCGGATCTGGAGAAGGTCTTCGGCGAAGAGAGCAAGACGCCCAGCGCGGGCATGTTCCGTTTCCTGCCGCTGGAAAACGCCAACGCGGTGCTGGTGATCACCCCGCAGGTGCGCTACCTGGACCAGATCCAGCAGTGGCTGGACCGCATCGATACCGCCGGCGGCAGTGCGCGCCTGTTCTCGCATGAACTGCGCTACATCAAGGCACGCGACCTGGCCGAACGCCTCAGCGAAGCCTTTGCCAGCAGCGGCAACCGCGGCGGCTCCGGCTCGGCATCGCTGGCGCCGGGTGCCATTCCGTCGCAGCTGGGCAGCGAGGGCGACCGCGGTATGGACGCGGGCAACAGCAGCAGCTTCAACAACCAGGTCGGCGGCGGCAGCAGTGGTAGTGGTGGCAGTGCCGGCAGCCTGAACCTGCCGCAGCGCCAGTCGGGCAATGTCAGCATCAGCCTGGAAGTGGAAGGCGATCGTGTTGGCGTGTCGGCGGTGGAGGAAACCAACACGCTGCTGGTGCGTTCGACGCCGCAGGCCTGGCGCTCGATCCGCGAGGTGATCGAAAAGCTGGACGTGATGCCGCTGCAGGTGCACATCGAAGCGCAGGTGGCCGAAGTCGGGCTGACCGGCGACCTGAAGTACGGCGTCAACTGGTATTTCGACAACGCCGTGGCAGGGCGCGCGCTGACCGGTGCGCTGTCCGGGTTGTCACTGCCGGCGATGGCCGGCGGTTCCTGGAACACCTTCGCCGGTGCGGTGACCGGCACCGACGGCGCCAACTGGGCCTTCACTGGCCATAACGGCGCTGCCGTGGTCAGTGCACTGGACAAAGTCACCGACGTGCGCCTGCTGCAGACGCCCTCGGTGTTCGTGCGCAACAACGCCGAAGCCACGCTCAACGTGGGCGACAAGGTGCCGATCAACACCACCACGGTCAACACCGGTGTCGGCACCAGCAGCTACAGCTCGGTGCAGTACATCGACACCGGCGTGATCCTCAAGGTGCGCCCGCGGGTCACCCGCGACGGCACGGTGTTCCTGGATATCGTGCAGGAGATCAGCAGCGCCTCGGACGTACCGGAGAACTGCAATCCGCAGGAGCGCAACTGCAATCCGCGCATCTCCACCAAGAAGCTGGCCACCGAGGCGGCGGTGCAGAGCGGTGACACCATCATGCTGGCCGGCCTGATCACCGATTCGGCCACCGATGGCAGCAGCGGCATTCCCGGCCTCAGCCGGATTCCGGTGCTGGGTGCACTGTTCGGCCAGAAGAGCCGCACCAGCCGTCGTTCGGAAGTGATCGTGCTGCTGACCCCGACCATCGTCCGCAACGGCCAGGAAGCCCGCACCCTGACCGACGAGTACAGCCAGCGCTTCCGCGCGATGGAGCCGCTGAACCAGCCGCGCGCAAAGAAGTAAGAGGTGGCGTCAGGGCTGCGCCCGGGTAACACGCCATCGCATGCGCGCTGTCGCTCCCACGCTTCGCTGCGCGAACCGTGGGCCCCGCTTACCAGCTTCCAGACCCCCGCCGCTTTGCGGCCGCCCCCTGACTCAGGGGGCTCTGCCCCAGACGCGACGTCGTGACCGGTAGATCCACGCCATGCGTGGATGCTCCTCGTCTCAATGTCGAAATATTCGATTTCGATGAAGATTCATCCACGCATGGCGTGGATCTACTGACCACCGGGGAACTGTCGAAGGCGGGGTGGGTCCGGTAGCGGGGGTGTCCGCGGCATGGATGCCGCGGCCAAGCCTCCAGGGATGGATTCACGGCGTCCCCCGCCACCGGACCCACCCCGCCATTCCCAGGAAGCCAGCTTTTGCCGTTGCCGTTGCTGTTGCTGTTGCTGTTGCTGCGGCCTCTGCGGGTGCCGGGTGCAACCCGGCCGACACCCACCCGATGCTACGCTGTGGCCACCGACAACCACGGAGGCGGGATGGGGGCGATCGTGTTGTTGCCGCTGGGCGTGGACGACGCGGTACTTGACCGCTGCCTGGCCGCGCTTGATGCCGGTACCGCAGCGGGAACATCGATCTGGCTGGCCGATGACGCACAGGCCGGGCCACGTGCACAGGCGGTGGTCGAACACTGGCTGGCACATACGCCGTTGCAGGCCGAATACACCCGCCGCGCGCGGCCGCTGGGCGAGGTTGCCCACCTGGACGAAATGCTGCGTGCCTGCGATGGCCTGGACGTGGCGGTGCTGGCCCCGGACAGCGTACCTGCGCCGGGATGGCTGCAGCAGCTGCAGGCCACGTTTGCACGCGACGCGGCCATTGCCACGGCCACGCCGTGGTGCAACGTGGGCGAAACCGCGGCGTGGCCGCGCTTGGGTGAGCTCAACCCCGCACCGGACGACCCAGCGCTGTTGGCCCATGTCTGCGCCGCGCTGCCGACCCTGCATCCTGAACTCCCTTCGGCGGTCACCCACGCCGTGCTGGTGCGCGCCAATGCACGGCGGCGCGCCGGTGGCCTGGATGCAGAAAGCTACCTGGGCTGGAACGCGGCGCTGGTCGATCTGAGCCTGCGCATGGCCGGTCTCGGTTGGCGCAACGTGTTGTGCGAAAACGCCTTCGTCAGCCGTGCCAGTGAAGCGCCCAGCCGCGACGGCGATCTGGAAGCACTGGCCGCGCGCTGGCCAGGCTGGGTACCGCGGCTGGCTGACTTCCTGATGCACGACCCGCTGCACACGCTGCGCCAGGACCTGCAGCACGGCCTGCAGCAGGCGATAATGCCGCGCGGGCAGGGCGACCTGTTCGTCCCGCCATCACCGTTGGAGCCGCCTGTTTGAATTCCACCATTGCCGCCATCGTCGTCACCTACCAGAGCGGCAGCACCATTGATGCGTGCCTGTCGCGGCTGCGCCAGGCGCAGGACGTGGCCGAGATCCGGGTGGTCGACAATGGATCGCTGGATGACACCCTGGAAGTCGTGCAGCGCCACGCCAGCCATGATCCGCGTGTACGTTTCATCGCCAACCCGGACAACCCCGGTTTTGCCGCAGCCAACAACCAGGGCGTTGCCGATTCACGCAGCCCGTGGCTGGCCTTCATCAACCCCGACCTGATGGTCGAAGTCGATACGCTCGCCGCACTGCGAGACCGCGCCGGTGCGGTGGGCGACAGTCTGCTGGGGGTGGAGCAGGTGGACGAGCAGGGCCAGGCCGATGAGGCGGTACGGCGCCGTGATCCGGACTTCCTTGCCATGCTGCGCTCGCCCGGTCGTGGCGCGCGGTTGGCCATTGCCCGCGACCCGGCGCAGCCGTTGCAGCAGGTGCCGGCGTTGTCCGGTGCGCTGCTGCTGATGCCGCGCGCCCTGTTTGATCGCATCGGCGGCTGGGATGCCGGCTACCGGCTGCACGCCGAAGACCTCGACCTGTGCCGCCGCGTGCGTGAGGCCGGTGGCGTGGTCGCCATCGCCAACGACCTGAAGGTGACCCACGTGCGCGGGGTGTCCAGCCGCTCGCGCCCGTTCTTCGTTGAATGGCACAAGCATCGCGGGCTATGGCGCTATTTCAGCAAGTTCGAAGCGCCGCAGCGGTCGTTGCCGGTGCGGGTGGCAGTGTGGGGGGCGATCTGGGCCCATGCACTGGTGCAGGTACCGAGGTTGCTGCGCAGATCGCTGTAACGCGCAGGCACATCCACGCATGGCGTGGATCCACCGCAGAGCGGGTGATGAGGAGGTACCTCCACCACGGACCCCGGTTCACCCGAACGGGCGCATAATTCCCCCATGCCTATCATCCAGTCCCTGCTCGACACCGACCTGTACAAGTTCACCATGATGCAGGCGGTGCTGCACCAGCACCCCGGCGCGCAGGTTCAGTACCGTTTCAAATGCCGCACCCCCGGTATCGAACTGGCCCGCTACATCGACCAGATCGATGAGGAGATCGACCACCTGTGCAGCCTGCGCTTCAGCAATGAAGAGCTGGATTACATGCGTGGCCTGCGCTTCGTGAAGCCCGATTTCGCCGACTTCCTCGGCCTGTTCCACCTGGACCGCAAATACATCCAGCTGCGCGCGTCGACGACGGTGCCCGGCGAGATCGAACTGGACATCACCGGTCCGTGGCTGCACACGATCCTGTTCGAAGTGCCGCTGCTGGCGATCATCAACGAAGTCTGGTTCCGCAACACGACCACGGCGGATTTCGCCGAAGGCGAACGCCGCCTGCAGGCCAAGGCCGCGCTGCTGCGCGATACCCCTGGCTTCGAGCAGTGCCGCATCGCCGACTATGGCAGCCGCCGCCGCTACTCGCGCGATTGGCATGCCCGCCTGCTGCCGCTGCTGCGCGATGCGCTGGGCCCGCAGCTGGTCGGTACCAGCAACGTGCACTTCGCGCGCCTGTACGGCATGACGCCGCACGGCACCATGGCCCACGAGTACCTGCAGGCGTTCCAGGCACTGGGCCCGCGCCTGCGCGATTCGCAGGTGGCGGCGCTGGAGTCGTGGGCGCGCGAGTACCGCGGCGACCTTGGCATCGCCCTGTCCGACGTGGTCGGGCTGGATGCGTTCCTGCGCGACTTCGACATGTATTTCTGCAAGCTGTTCGACGGCGTGCGCCATGATTCCGGCGACCCGTTCGACTGGGGCGACCGCATGCTGGCCCACTTCCAGCTGCGCCGGGTCGACCCGCGCAGCAAAGTACTGGTGTTCAGCGATGGGCTCGACATCACCAAGGTGATGCGCCTGTACGACTACTTCCGTGGCCGCTGCCAGGTGGCGTTCGGCGTGGGCACCCACCTGACCAACGATCTGGGGCCGACCCCGCTGAACATCGTCATCAAGATGGTCCGCTGCAACGGCCAGCCGGTGGCCAAGCTCAGTGACTCGCCGGGCAAGAGCATGTGCGACGACCCGGGCTACCTGTCCTACCTGCGGCAGGTGTTCGAACTGCCGGATCCGGCCCAGGCCTGATCGCGGTTGGTCCGGGGCCGCACCGCGGCCCGTGGCTGCCTGCATGTGGTGCTTGCCGCACATCGCGGGTGGCAGTAATTGACCGTGCCTTGATGCCGCAAGCATCAGGATCGACGGTATGATGCGCCCACAACCACACGAATGTGACGTGCGTCATCAAATGAGTTCCCTTCGCTGCAGTATCCACCCTGCAAGTCTGCCAATGGACCCGCCGATGGCCGCTGAAAGGAACAACGCGTGACGGCGCCCCATCTTGCCATTGCCGGCATGCCGGCCGAATTCGTCGAAATGCGCGGTGGCAGCGTGTACTGGGTCGTTGCCGCCGGCAGCGCGCCAGCCGATCTGCTTGGCGCCAGCGCGTTGATCGGCGCGGACGATCTGGATGACGTAGTGCTGGCGACGCTGGGGCGCGGCGTCGAGCCGATGTTGTCTCTGCTGACGCACGAACAGGGCCCTGCGCGGGTGCGCATGTTCCAGTGTTCGCACCAGAGCATGCAGCAGACCCTGCGCGGCCTTGCCGGGGACCTGCCCCGGGCCTCGGGCGCTACAACGCGGATGGTCGTTGTGCAGTTCCCGGTGGCCGCGCTGGACGGTTGGGACGACGCGCGTTTGTCGCGCTGGTGCCAGCACCTGCAGCAGTGGGCGCAGCAGGCCGCGCAGGTCCTGTTGCTGCTGTGCCACGGCGAGGTGGCCACGGTCGCGCCACGCCTGTTGCCCTTGAACCGGAGCTGTGCCGGCGTGGCCCAGTTGCATCCGCACCGCGGTGCATTGCAGCTGCTGATGCATTACTGGACCAACAGCCATGGGGTCGTCGCACAACGTGCCTTCACCGTGGAGCAGGTCGGCCAGCGTCTGCAGCGCGTCGTCGACCCCGAGGTCGAGGTACGGTCGGTGGCCGGGGAGGGCGGCAGCGACCGCGACCTGTTCCTGGCCCAGGCCGATGTACTGGAAGGTGCCCCGCCGTTGTCGTCGGCCTGGCGCCTGTATGAAGGCTGGGCTGGCCTGATGCCTGCCGCGCTGCAGGCACGCGAAGCCACGGTAGTGGTCGCCATCAGCGAAAACGCACAGGTCGACGCCCTGGCGCGATTGCTGCATCGCCTGCGGCGTGAGCGCGGCGATGCTGTGAAGCTGGTGGTACGTGAACTGCAACCCTGCCTGCGCTACGCCGATGAGCGGCTGTTGCTGCAGTGCGGCGGCAGCCTCGTGGTGCCTGCCCACACCCCGTTGCCGCGCCTGTTGACCCTGCTCGATACCGTGCAGCGGCAGCGTTGGCAGGGCCAGTTGGCTGACGATCCGGAACCGTTGATCCGTGCGCACCGGCCGCCGTCGATCAGTGGCCAGGTCAGTGCGTCGCGCTTCCGCCAGATCGCCAGTGAACGCATCGACCAGGACGGCAGCGCCGTGGAGAGTGCAGTGCTGGCATTGCAGCCGGTGGCTGGCCTGCGCGCCGAGCAGACGCTGCAGCAGCTGCGCATCCGCCGCCAGGGCGACCTGGCCTGCGTGTACCGCGGGCAGGTGCGCCTGTTCCTGTTCGGTTGTCGCCGCGATGCCATCGAACAGGCGCTGGGCAACCTGTTCCGGCTGCCCTGGCGCGAGCTGTTTGACGGTTACCAGCGGCTGGCCGAATACGATATCGCGGCGATGAACGCCAGCGGCAGCGATCCGGACACCGAGCTGCTGCCGCCGCCTGTGGAACCGGCGGCAGCTGCCGCCGCCGCCACGATCATCGCAGCACCCTTCGCCACACCCATATCGTTGCGGCTGGGAGACGACACATGACCACCGACCAGCAGCTGTGGACGCTGATCGTCGCCTGCGCGGTATTGATGATTCCGTTCGGCGCGATGCTGGGCGTGCTGTGGCGAGGCCTGCGCCGACGCGTCGGCGGGTGGCTGCCGCCACGTCACCTGCGCCGGGCGGGCGTGCGCCAGCGCGCACCGCGGAGGCCGGCATGACTCCGCAGGCATTGCCCGCATCGCCGTTCGCCTGGGCCGACCTGCGCGGCTGGAACCTGTACTTCCTGTCCAAGGTAGTGCTGGCCTGGATGGGTGCGCTGGACCTGAAGATCCTGCCCAACCTGCTGTTCCTCGGCGCGCTGCTGGTGCCGCTGCGCTGGCGCTGGGCGCGTATCGCGCGGACGGTGGTGGCTGTCCCCGTTGGCGTGGCGCTGTATTACCAGGACACCTGGTGGCCGCCGTTCCAGCGATTGCTGGCGCAGCCGGGCGTGCTCGACTTTTCTGCCGACTATTGGCTGGAACTGGCCCAGCGCTTCATCAACTGGCAGATGGTGGCGGTGCTGGCCCTGCTGCTGGTGGCCTATTACCTGCTGAAACCGTGGCTGCGCATCACCACCCTCAGCGTGCTGGGCATGCTCGGCATGGCGGTGGTTGCGCTGCCGCTGCCGGCAGACCTGGTCGCGCGACAGGGCCAGGCCGTGGCCGCCACCGGCAATACGGGCTCTGGTCGTGCGCCGCTGGCACCGGCCAGCAACGACAACCTCAACGCCTGGCTGGCAAGCTTCTACCAGCAGCAGTCAAGTTTGAAGACGGCCTTCCCGGCGCCGGCCAGCGGCGCGCCCTTCGACGTCATCATCCTCAACATCTGCTCGCTGGCCTGGAGCGATCTGGACGAAGTGGGGCTGCGCCAGAACAACCTGCTCGACCGCATGGACGTGGTCTTCGACGATTTCAATTCGGCAACCGCCTACAGCGGGCCGGCGGCCATCCGCCTGCTGCGCGCCAGCTGCGGGCAGACTTCGCACACCGCGCTGTTCGACCCGGTACCGGCCGAGTGCCAGCTGTTCTCCAACCTGCAGCGCCTCGGTTTCCAGAGCGAGCTGGCCATGAATCATGATGGCCATTTCGACGATTTCATCGGCGAGCTCTCCAAGTACGGCGGCCTGCAGGCCAAACCGATGGACATCAATCCACTGCCGCGCGCGCTGGTGGCGTTCGACAAGTCACCGTTGCGTCGCGATGGCGACGTGCTGAACAGCTGGTTCAAGCAACGCCAGGCCGAATCAACCCAGCAGGTCGCGCTGTTCTACAACACGATCTCGCTGCACGACGGCAACCGCATCGTCGGCGCCGATGGTCGTGCCAACGCTGCCGACTACAAGGCGCGTGCGCAGATGGTGCTCGGTGACATGGCCGGCTTCGTCGACGCGGTGGAGAAGAGTGGGCGCCGCGCCATGATCGTGGTGGTACCCGAACACGGTGCCGCACTGCACGGCGATCGCATGCAGATCCCGGGCATGCGTGAAATTCCCAGCCCGTCGATCACCCACGTGCCGGTAGGCGTGAAGCTGGTCGGTATGGGGGCACCTGCTGCCGGCGGCCCACGCCACATTCCCGAACCGAGCAGCTACCTGGCCATCTCCGAGCTGGTGGCACGTGTCTACGCGCTCAACGCGCAGTCGCCGCCGGCCGACCGTGACTGGGACAGCCTGCTGAAGGGGTTGCCGCGAACGCCATCGGTTTCCGAGAACGAAGGCGCCAAGGTCATCGACTACGACGGCAAGCCGTGGCTGCAGCTGCAGGGCAGCCAGACCTGGAGCCCTTACCCCGAGGACAAACGCTGATGGCTGCCGACATTCTTGCGGTGCCCACCACCCTGTCGGTCGAGGAAGACGACATCGACCTGCTGCGGCGCAGCCTGAACATGCCGGAGATGCCCTACGTGGACTTTTCGGCGCAGCGCGAGCGCGAGCAGGCGCTGGCGCGCTGGCCGCTGCTGGCGGAACTGGAGCAGCAGCGATGAACACGCTGTTGTCCCTGCAGGGCGTGCATGGCGGCACCGGGGTAACCACCGTGCTGGCAGCGCTGGGCCAGGCCCTGCATGCGCAGGGCCAGCGCGTGCTGCTGGTCGAATGCAGCCCGGACCAGATGCTTGGCCTGCACCTGGGCCTGCCCGCAAAGGAAGCGGGTGGCTGGGCGCGCGCCCAGCTTGACGGAGGCGACTGGCGCGCGGCGGCCTTCGCCTGCGCGCCTGGCTTGGCCGTGCTTCCCTATGGCCGCGTCGATGACGCTGAGGCACTGCAGGTAGAGCAGTGGCTGCAGGCGGCGCCGGCCACCTGGGCCGATCGCATGCCGCTGTTGGCGCCGCAGTTCGACTGGGTGATGTTCGACCTGCCGCAGCGGCTGCCTGCACACGTGGCTGCGATCAACCAGCATGCCGCTTGCACCTTGCCGCTCCGCCTGGCCTGTGTCGATCCGGCCAACCATGTGGCGCTGCAACGGCACAGTGCCGACGCGCGCCGTGTGCTGGCCAATCGCTACGATCCTGCTGTGCCGGTACAGCGCGACCTGATGCAGTTGTGGCTGCACTCGCATGCTGCGCGCCTGTTGCCGCAACCGCTGCATGAGGATGCGCGGGTACCGGCGGCGTTGGCCAGCAAGCAGCCGCTGGGCCGCTACGCGGCCGATTCGCTGGCCGCCGCTGATATCGATGGCCTCGCGCTGTGGTGCCTGGCCGAGTCTGCCCGGCGGCAGGCGGAGGGCGCGCACGGATGAGCGCGCGGGTGTACTACCTGCATTGGAGCCGCCTGCGTGATCGGGTACATGCGCCGTGGGCGACCTGCCTGGTGCTGTGGCTGCTGCAGGCCATCGGCTGGGCGTTCCTGCGCCTGGAAGCTCCGGCATGGCAGGCATTGGCGCCGCGCCTGCGCGGTGCCTTCCCGCAGTTGCAGGGTGACCGTCGCTGGCGCCCCGGCGATCCGATCCGCTTGCTGATCCAGGCGCTCTGGTTGTCGATCGTGCGCCTGGTGCCGCGCCCTTCGCAGCGCCGGCAACGCTTGGCGCGCGCGCGCCGGCAACGCATCGCCGAGCTGCGCGGTGCCGCCGGGCGTGGTCACCTGCGCTACGTGCGCGCAATGCGCGATGCACCCAACGAGGTCTGGAACAGCCGCTTCATGGCCTGGGCCAGCCAGCGCCTGCAGGGGCTGTCGCCGCGTACGCGCAACCTGCTGACCTTCCTGATCGGCCTGGTCACGCTGGGCCTGGCCGTGCTGTGCATCACCCAGCCGTTCACCTACTTCGCGCAGTTCGTGTTCGTGCTGCTGCTGTGGGTCATCGCCCTGCTGGTGCGGCGCATGCAGGGGCGCTACGCCACCCTGGTGCTGGTGGTGCTATCGATCACCGTGTCCTGCCGCTACCTGTGGTGGCGCTATACGGCCACGTTGAACTGGAACAGCACCTTCGACCTGATCTGCGGGCTGGTGCTGTTGGCTGCGGAAACCTACTCGTGGCTGGTGCTGATGCTGGGGTATGTGCAGGTGGCCTGGCCGCTGCGCCGTCGCCCGGCGCCGCTGCCCGCCGATGTCCAGCAGTGGCCGACGGTGGATGTGCTCATCCCCACCTACAACGAAGACCTGGCCCTGGTGCGGCACACCGTGTACGCGGCGATGGGCCTGGACTGGCCGGCCGACAAGCTGCGCATCCACATTCTCGACGACGGCAGGCGCGAAGAGTTCCGCGCCTTCGCCGAACGTACCGGAGTGAACTACATCACCCGCACCGACAACCGACACGCCAAGGCGGGCAACCTCAACCACGCCCTGACCCTGATCGATGGCGAACTGGTGGCCATCTTCGACAGCGATCATCTGCCGGTGCGGTCGTTCCTGCAGGTCTCCTGTGGCTGGTTCCTGCGCGACCCGAAGCTGGCGCTGGTACAGACGCCGCACCACTTCTTCTCGGCCGATCCGTTCGAGCGCAACCTGCAGGTATTCCGCAGCGACCCCAACGAGGGCGAGTTGTTCTACGGTCTTGTGCAGGATGGCAACGACCTGTGGAACGCGGCCTTCTTCTGTGGCTCCTGCGCGGTGCTGCGCCGCGAGGCGATCGATGCCATTGGCGGCTTTGCCACCGAGACCGTCACCGAGGATGCGCATACTGCACTGCGCCTGCACCGCAACGGTTGGAACTCGGCGTACCTGCGTATCCCGCAGGCGGCTGGCCTGGCCACCGACAGCCTGGGAGCGCATGTCAACCAGCGCATCCGCTGGGCGCGCGGCATGGTGCAGATCTTCCGCATCGACAATCCCCTGATCGGCAAGGGCCTGAGCCTGTTCCAGCGCTTCTGCTACGCCAACGCGATGCTGCATTTCCTCGCCGGCATTCCACGTCTGGTGTTCCTCACCGCGCCGCTGGCGTTCCTGCTGCTGCACGTCTACATCATCTATGCGCCAGCGCTGGCCATCCTGTTGTTCGTGGTGCCGCACATGGCCCACGCCAGCCTTACCAACGCACGCATCCAGGGCAAGTATCGGCGGCCCTTCTGGGGCGAGGTCTACGAGACCGTGCTGGCCTGGTACATCGCACGGCCGACCACCATTGCGTTGTTCAGCCCGGGGCGTGGAAAGTTCAACGTCACCGACAAGGGTGGCACCCAGGCCGGTGACCGTTTCGACTGGCGTGTGGCACGGCCATACCTGGTGCTGGCACTGCTGAACGTGCTGGGCCTGTGCTTTGCGGTCTGGCGCTTCATGCACGGCCCGGCTGATGAACGCGGCACCGTGGTCGTCAGCTCGCTGTGGGTGCTGTACAACCTGCTGATCATCGGTGGCGCGCTGGCCGTTGCCGCCGAGGTGCAGCAGGTGCGCCGCACCCATCGCGTGACGACGCGCTTGCCGATGGCCCTGCAGGTCCCCGATGGTCGTCGCCTGCGTGGCGTCATGCAGGATTACTCCAACGACGGTGTCGGCATCGAGCTGGGCGACGACCCGCAGCTGCTTGAGGGGCAACCGGTGCAGGTGCTGCTGGGCCGGGGCCGCCGCGAGTTTGCGTTCCCCGCACGGGTGCAGCGCAGCGTTGGCCATCGCCTCGGCCTGCTGTTGACGTTTGAGAATGAGCGCCAGCGCGTGGAATTTGCCCAGTGCACCTTCGCCCGCGCCGATGCGTGGCTCGACTGGCACGCCGGCTACCAGCCCAAAAGCCTGCCACGCAGCCTGTGGAGCGTGCTGGTGCTGGGTTGGCGCGGTTACCGGCGGATGGGCGACTTCACTCCGTTCGACCTTGACCGTCCCGCGCACTGGAACCGTCGCCTGCTGCGCTGGCTGGCCAGTTTCGCCCCGCAACGTCCGCTTCCATCCCACCCGGCTGACCCAGCCGCTGATCCAGGGCTTCGTCCATGAGCATTCCGTCCTCTCTGCGCTGGCTGCTGCTGCCTCTGCTGGCCTTGCCTGTGGCCTCGGGCAACAGTGCGCCGGCCCCGGCACGTATGCCGACCACCGGTTCCACCCCGGACGCACCGGCTGCCCAGGTCGCCGTACCGACCCCGGTGGCGGCTGCAGCGGTTCCTGCGCAACGCAGTGAAGCTGCACTGCCGCAGACCTGGGCAGGCAGTGCCTGGCCTTGGCAACGCGAAAGTACCTTCGCCCAGTTGGGTCGTCGCCAGGACACGCTGTTGTCGGGCGTGCGCAACGCGACCACCTTCGAATTCCAGGTGCGCCGCGACCGGCTCGCGCGCGAGGCCGAACTGGACCTGAGCTTCACACCGTCGCCGTCGCTGCTGCCGACCCTGTCGCACCTGCGGGTCTATCTCAACGATGCGTTGATGGGCGTGGTGCCGATCAGCAACGACCAGCTTGGCCGCCCGGTGCAGGCCAAGCTGCCGCTGGATGCGCGCCTGATCGCAGACTTCAACCAGGTGCGGCTGGAATTTGTCGGCCATTACACCGACATCTGCGAAGAACCCACCCACAGTTCGCTGTGGGTGAACCTGTCCAGCAACAGCACGCTGCGCCTGGGCGGACAGCTGCTGGCGATGCAGGATGACCTGGCCAACTTCCCGCTGCCGTTCTTCGATCCACGCGACACCGCGCGCCTGGAGCTGCCGGTGGTGTTCGGTGCCGCACCGACGTTGGCCCAGCAACGCGCCGGTGCCGTGATGGCCTCTTACTTCGGCAGCCTGGCCGGCTGGTGGCGGCAGGCGCGTTTCCCGGTCAGCTTCGGCCAACTGCCGGCGCAGGGCCATGCCGTGGTGCTGGCAGTCAATGGCAAGTTCCCGCCGGTGATCGCCAACCATGCACCGGTGAAGGGCCCGGTGGTCGAGCTGATGGCGCTGCCGGAGGATCCGCAGCGCAAGCTGCTGCTGGTGCTGGGCCGCAACGATGACGATCTGCAGAAGGCGGTGGCGGCGATGGCGGCGGGCAACGCGTTGTTCCGTGGCCGCCAGGTCAGCATCGACGAGGTCAAGCCGTTGGCCCCGCGCAAGCCGTACGATGCACCTAACTGGGTGCGCACCGACCGGGCCGTGCGCTTGGCCGAACTGCTCGACTACCCGCAGCAGCTGCATGCAAACGGCGTGTCGCCGCAGCCGATCACGGTCAACCTCAACCTGCCGCCGGATCTTTTCATCTGGCGCAACCAGGGCATTCCGCTGAACCTGCGTTACCGCTACACGCCGCCGTTCGGCAGCGATGAATCGCGATTGGGCGTAGCAATCAACGACCAGTTCATTTCCAGCTTCCCGCTGGTGCGCCGCAACGGCAAGCAGGGTCTGGAGGAAATCCGCCTGCCGGTGCTGGCCGGCGACGCCGGTGCCGACGACGGCCGCCTGCTGATTCCCTCGCTCAAGCTTGGCGACCGCAACCAGCTGCGCTTTGATTTCAACTTTGCCAGCGTGATGGGCAGTGCCCAGCGCGACCACTGCCAGACCGTGCTGCCGCCGAACCTGCAGGCGGCGATCGAAGAAGATTCGACCATCGACTTCTCCGGTTTCCATCACTACATGGGCCTGCCGGACCTGTCCGCATTCGCGCTCAGCGGTTTCCCCTTCAGCCGCATGGCCGATCTGTCCGAGACGGTGGTGCTGGTGCCGGCAACGGCGAGCGAGTCGCAGGTCAGCCTGCTGTTGAATCTGGTGGGCGGCCTGGGCGTACAGACGGGGTACCCGGCCTATGGCCTGCGCCTGTCCGACGACTGGAAGCAGGCCAGCGCACTGGATGCCGACCTGCTGATGCTGGGTGCAATGCCGGCAGAGCTGCGCGGCAGCGATCAGTTGTCGCTGCTGATCGATGACCAGCGTACGCGCCTGCTCAATGGCCAGTCACCGTCGCCGCAGCTGGCGATGGAGCAGGCCCGTCGCGGCAGCCGTGCCGGTGATCCGGCAGTTACCCAGGTGGCGGTCACCGCCGAAGCGCCCTTCGCGGCGATCATCGGCCTGCAGTCGCCGCATCACGCGCAGCGCAGCATCGTCTCTCTGGCGGCCAGTAATGCCGCCGACTACGGCCTGCTCGACGACGCCCTCAGCGATACCGGCAAGCGCCAGGCGATCGCCGGTTCGGTGGCGATCCTGCGCAGTTCGGGCATCCACAGCCAGTTCGTCGGCGACCATTACTACGTTGGCGCGCTGCCGTGGTGGCTGCTGCTCTGGTACCACCTGGCCGACCACCCGGCACTGCTGGCGGTGCTGGCCACGGTGGTGGTGCTGATGGTGGCATTCCTGTTCTGGCGTGTGCTGCGCTGGGTGGCAGCCAAGCGGCTGGATCCGGGGCACTGATTGATGGTGCGTACGCCGCCGTCGCTGGTCGCCGCCTCCGGCCTGGTCCTGATCGGGCTGGCGGGCCCGTGCGCGGCGCAGGCGCTGCCAGCCACGCCCGGCGGCACTGTCGCCGAGCAGCGGCAATGGCTGCTGCAGCAGGTGCGCATCGGCGAGGCCAGCGGCCGTCAGGGGCTGATCGAAGATGCCCTGGCCCGGCTGCGCATGCTGGCACCGGACGACCGCAGCACCCTGGTGGCGATCCTGGAAGTGCAGCTGTCGCAGCAGAAGATGGAAGATGCCGATGCGACCCTGCAACGGTTGCGCCAGCTCGGCGCCGGCAGCCGCGAACTGGCCGCCGGTGAGCGCCTGTGGCGCGCCTATCGCGGCGACCTGCAGCAGGAACTGCAGCAGGCACGGCTGTTCGCCGCCGGTGGTCGCAGCGATGAAGCGTTGCTGATCTACCGCCGTCTGTTCAACGACGATCCACCGGGGCTGCAGCTGGGCCTGGAGTACTGGCGCCTGCGCGGCACGCAGGCCAGCGGGCGCGATGCCGCAATCCGCGAACTGACCGCGCTGGACCGCAGTTACCCTGGCAACACCACCCTGTTGCAGACACTGTCGCAGCTGTTGTTCGCAGCCGGGCGTGATGCCGATGCCCTGGCCGCGCTGCAGCGCATGGGGCGCAATCCGGAAGCGCGCGCGCTGGCGGCCGATGCCGAATGGGGCTACCTGCAGGACCAGCCTGCCGACGAGCGCAACGTGCGCCGCCTGCAGGAATTCATCACCCGCAACCCCACCTTCAGCGACATTGCGCTGGTGCGCGAACGCTATGCCGAACAGCACAAGCGGGTAAGCGATCCCTCCTGGCGCGCAGGCCTGCGTGGCCAGCAACTGCTCGACGCCGGTCGCAATGCAGAGGCCGAGCGCGCATTCCTGCAATCGCTGCGCGGCTATCCGCGCGAAGCGGAGTTCCTCGGTGGGCTGGGCATGGCCCTGATGCGGCAGGGGCGCCGCGAGCAGGCCATCGCCTATTTCCAGCGTGCCGTGCAGGCCACACCCGCGGGTGATACCAGCGACAGATGGCGCGACCTGATCACCAGCACCCGCTATTGGCTGCTGCTGGACCAGGCCGACACCGCGCTGGCCGCTGCCAGGCTTGATGATGCTCAGGCACTGTATTCGCAGGCGCGCCGGCAGCAGCCGCGCGAGATAAACGCCATCCTCGGCCTGGTCGATGTCGCGGTGGCGCGTGGCGACGATGAAGCCGCCGAGCGGCAGTTGCAGGCCGCGCGACGGATCGCCCCGCGCGATGCCAATGTGATCCGCAAGCTGGTGCAGCTGTATGGCCGTACCGACCCGCAGCGTCTGGAATCCTTCATCAACGCCTTGCCTGCAGCGCAGCGCACCCTGTACGCCGAAGACCTGCGCCAGCTGCAGATCAGCCGGCTGCGTGAGCGTCGTGAGCAGGCGTTGGCCGCTGGTGATGCCGATGCGGCCATCACGTTGGGGCGTGAGCTGCGCCGCGAACTGCCCGGCGATGCCTGGCTGGCGTATGCGCTGGGCAATGAACTGCGGACGGCCGGCAAGCTGGATGAAGCAGATGCGGTGGTTGCCGATATGGCCACGCGCAATGCCGGCATCGAAGCGCGTTACGCGCAGGCGCTGTACCTGTCGGGCTCCGATCGCCTGCCACAGGCGCTGGCCGTGCTGGAAGGCGTGCCGCGCGCGCAGTGGGACGATGACATGCGCGCCTTGTCAGAGCGCCTGCAGCGCCAGCAGCTGATCGATCATCTGTGGGAGCTGCGCGCGCAAGGCCGGGAGGCAGAAGCCATTGCCCTGCTGCAGCAACAGCCGCCCAGCGCGGACAACCAGCTGATCCTGGCCGAGTGGGCGCGCCTGCGTGATGATCATGCACAGGCGCTGCACTACTACCAGCAGGTGCTGGCGGTGCAACCGGACAATCTCGATGCGCAGTTGGGCCAGCTGCAGGCCTGGATCGGCACCGGCGACTTGGTCAGTGCCCGTCGGCAGATGCACGACGCGCCCCCCGTGGTGGCCGATGATGCGATCGGCCAGCAACGCCAGTTGGCGACCATCTGGACCGACCTGCATGAAGACGCCAAGGCGCTGCAGATCCTGCGCGCGCTGCTTGCCCGCAAGAGCGCACCGGACGCCCAGTCCTGGCGCGATGCGGCGCGTCTTGTACGGCGCGAAGATCCGCAGCAGGCGCTGGACATGTACGCACGGGCGATGGCCGACAATGGCTTGATCGCACCGTCGCAGGCGCAGCCACGTGACAACCGCGCGTTGACCCTGGCCAGCCGCGAAACCGCCGGCGACGACTGGTTGCGGCGCAGCCTGCGCAGCGACGTGGAAACCCTGTACCAGCAGGAAAATCCGACGCTGACCGTGATGCAGGATTCCGGCCGTCGCAGCGACGGCACGCCTGGCATCTCGAAACTTGCACGCGATACCCGCATCGCCCATCTTGATGCACCGTTCGCCGGTGGCCTGGCCTGGGCGCGCATTGAACAGGTGCATTTCGATGCAGGCCGTTTCCAGACCGACGCCGACGGCGCCTACAGCGACGATTTCGGCAGCTGCGACCTGGGCCTGCTGCAGGCCGACGGCACGCGGATGCAGGCGCCGGGCTGCACCCGCTACGTACACCAGCGGCGCAGTTCGGGTGCCGGCTTTGCCGTGGGCTGGCGCACCCTGGATGATCGCTGGAATTTTGATATCGGCCATTCGCCGTCCAACTACGTGGTGGGCAACTGGCTGGGCGGCGTCACTCTCAATGGTGACCTCGGCCGGCTGGGCTGGGGAGCGACCGTATCGCGGCGGCCGATGACCAATTCGCTGCTGTCGCAGGCTGGCGCGATCGATCCACGCAGTGGCATTGCCTGGGGTGGTGTCACCGCCAATGGCGTGACCGTCAGCCTCGGCTATGACGAAGGTGGACGCAACGGCGTTTGGTCGAACTGGAGCTGGCACCAGCTGACCGGCCACAACGTGGTGGACAACACCCGCGCGCGGGCGATGGTTGGCTGGTACCACAAGCTGATCCAACGCCCGGACATGCGCCTGGATGTGGGAACCACCGCGATGTATTGGCGCTACCAGAAGGACCTGGGCGGCTATTCGCTGGGTCAGGGCGGCTACTACAGCCCGCAGCGCTATGCGTCGTTGAGCCTTCCGGTGGGCTTCGCCTGGCGCAACGACGACTGGTCGGTGCGCGTTGATGGTTCGGTCAGTGTCTCCAATGCACGCACCCGCTCGATCAGCCGCTTCCCCGACGAGGCCCTCATCCAGCGCGTGATCGCACAACTGGAACCGCAGTACGGTCCGCTGCAACTGGACCCGGATGGCCTGTACACCACCGATGGCAGCAGTACCGGTACGGGCTATCGCCTGTACGCGGCAGTAGAGCGGCGCCTGGGTGATCACGTCGTGCTGGGTGCGGCCGGTACCCTCCAGCGCAGCCGCGATTTTTCGCCGAACACGTTCCAGTTGTACCTGCGCTATTTCTTCAAACCGTGGCAGGGCAACCTGCCGTTGCCCGTCTCTCCGCTGGTGCCGTATGGCGAATTCCGCTGACCTGCAACGCCGCCGTCTGCTGCAGGCGACAGTCCTGCTGCCGCTGCTGGGCAGCGCCGGCGTTGGCGCGGCCACCACAGCATCGCGTTGGCCGGCCTGGCAGGTGCTGCAGGACAGCAGCCTGAGCCGCGATGGGCGCATGATCGACCGCAGCCAGGAGGATCAGCGCAGCACGTCGGAGGGCCAGTCCTATGCACTGTTCTTCGCGCTGGTCGACAACGATCCTGCACTGTTCGACCGCATCCTGGCCTGGACGCAGGACAATCTCGCAGGCGGTGACATGGCCGCGCGCCTGCCAGGCTGGTTGTGGGGGCAGGGCAAGGAAGGCTGGCGCCTGCTGGACGACAATCCTGCATCCGATTCGGACCTGTGGCTCGCCTACGCACTGCTGGAAGCTGCACGCCTGTGGCGCCGCCCCGCGCTGCAGGCCATCGCCGAAGGCATGCTGGCACAGGTGCGCGCGCGCGAAATCGTGCAGATACCCACGCTGGGGCCGATGCTGCTGCCGGGGCCGCAGGGATTCATCGAAGACGGCGCCACCCGGGTCAATCCGAGCTACCTGCCGCTGCCGTTGCTGCGGCGATTCGCAGCGATTGATCGCAGCGGCCCCTGGCAGGCGCTGGCCGACAACACCGTGGCCCTGCTGCAGCAGACCAGTCCGCATGGGTTCGCGCCGGACTGGGCCGCGTGGAAGGACGGCAGCTTCATCGTCGATCCGGTGAAAGGGGCTGTGGGTGGCTACGACGCCATCCGCTGTTACACCTGGGCCGGCATGACTGCGCCGCGCGACCCCTTGTTCCGTCGCCAGCTCACCGCTCTGTCCGGCCCTCTGCAGCGCCTGCGCAGCGGTGCGCCGATGTGGGAGAAAATCGACACGCGTACCGGCAAAGGGCAGGGCGAGGGCAACTACGGTTTCCGTGCCGCACTGCTGCCCTACCTGCTGGCACAGGGGGAAACATCCCGCGCCGCGGTGCTGCTTGAAAGCCTGCCCAGCGCCGAACAGCAGCGTGCTGGCGAGCCCGCGTACTATTCGCAGATGCTCACCCTGTTCGGTCGCGGCTGGGCGGAAGGCCGCTGGCGCTTCGCTGCCGACGGACGCCTGCAGCCGCGCTGGTGATGCAACGGCCGGGCGATGCCCGGCGGGCCCATCAACAGGTGATCACTCCAGCGCGTAACGCAGCACGAACAGCACCGCCACCAGCCACACTGCCGGATGCACCTCGCGCCAGCGGCCGGTGCCGGCCTTCAGCGCGGCATAGGCAATGAAGCCGAAGGCCAGGCCGTTGGCGATGGAATAGGTGAACGGCATCGCCAGCGCACACAGCGCGGCGGGTACGGATTCGGTCAGGTCGCTCCAGTCCACTTCCACCAGTTCGCGCAGCATCAGTCCGGCCACGAACAGCAGCGCCGGCGCGGTGGCATAGCCGGGCACCATCGCCGCCAGCGGCGAGAACAACAGCGCGGCCAGGAACAACGCAGCCACCACCAGAGCGGTCAAACCGGTACGGCCACCCACCTGCACGCCAGAGGCGCTTTCGGCGAAGGCGGTGGTGCTGCTGGTGCCCAGCAGCGAGCCGGCCACAATCGCCGTGCTGTCGGCCAGCAGCGCGCGCCCGAACCGCTTCTGCGCGCCCGGCAGTTTCAGCAGGCCGGCACGGCCGACCACGCCATACAGCGTGCCGGTGGCATCGAACACTTCCACCAGCACGAACACCAGCACCACCTGCAGCAGCACGGCGATCGGCGCGCCGCCGTTGTGGTGCAGCAGGCCAGGCAGGTCCAGCTGCAGGAAGGTCGGCGCCAGGCTCGGCGGCAACGACACCAGCCCGTGATACTGCAGATCGCCCAACGCCCAGCCGGCCGCGGTCACCGCCAGGATGCCGATCAGGATCGCACCGCGCACACGCCGCGCCTCCAGGATCGCGATCAGCAGGAAGCCGCCCAGTGCCAGCAGCGGCGGCGCGGTATTGAGCGGGCCCAGCGCCACCAGCGTGTCCTCGTTGCCGATGATCACGCCGGATTTCTGCAGCGCGATGATGGCCAGGAACAGGCCGATGCCGGCCACGATCGCCGATCGCAACGACGCCGGAATGCCCGACACCAGCCACGCGCGCACGCCGGTCAGCGACAGCACCAGGAACACCAGGCCGGAAATGAACACCGCCGCCAGCGCCTGCTGCCAGGGCAGCCCGGCAGCGCCGACCACGGTGAAGGCGAAGAACGCATTCAAGCCCATGCCCGGGGCCATGCCCACCGGGAAGTTGGCCGCCAGCGCCATCACCACCGAGCCCAGCGCCGCGGCCAGGCAGGTGGCCACGAACACCGCCCCAGCATCCATGCCGGTGGTGCCCAGGATCTCGGGATTGACGAAGACGATGTAGGACATCGTCAGGAAGGTGGTGACACCGGCCAGCAGTTCGGTGCGCACGGTGGTGCCGTGCTGCTGAAGCTGGAACAGGCGTTCGAACAGGGACATCGCAGATCTCTCGTACCTGCACGCCCTGCCGCCCGAAGGACCGGCGGGTGCGTCGCCAGGCGGTTAGAAGTGGTAGTTCAACTTCAGCGTAACGCTGCTGTAGTTGGTATGGAAGCTGCGTCGCGCCGCAGCCGGGTAGTTGGGATCTTCCAGGTAAACCGGGCTGGAGCCCAGATGGGTGTAACGGTACTCCGCACCCGCCGAAAGCTGGTCGCTGAAGCGGTACAGCACGCCCGCGCCGACGCTCGCGCCGGTGGATACATGGGATGCGCGGGTTTCGAATTCGGCCACGCGGCAGCCGTTGGTGGCCTCCACCAGCGACTTGTCGCAGCCCAGCGAAAACTCCTGGCGGGCCACGCTCACGCCGGCGCTGACGTACGGCAGCCACTGGCCTGCCGCGTAACCCAGCGTCAGGTTGACTGCGCCCGAACGGGTCACCGCATCCTTGCCGTAGTACGGGCTGTACTGGTGGTTGTCGCGGTCCTTCCACTCCTGGTTGACGCTGCCGAAGGAAAGGGTGCCTTCGATCCCGGCAACCACGTTGTTGTCGAACTGCCAGTTGCGGCCGGCCTGCAGCCCGCCAGCGAAGCCACGGATGCCTTTTTCAGAGGCATTGGCGTTGCTGCGGTCCTGGCTGTGGCCTTCGCCATGGCTGGCATGGGCACCCAGGTAGATGCCTTCCCAGTTCGCCGGCGCGGCCGCGGCAGTGCCCGACAGCAGCAGCGCTGCCGTGGTGGAGATCAGTGCTTTCATGGTGTTTTCCTACGAGGGGGATGAATCGGGTGCGTAGGAAAACCGAAGCGTTGGGCCGGGAACATACAACGAGTTGCAAAGTACGGAGGATGCCGTGTGCGACAAGGAATCAACACTGCTTTACACGTGCAGCCTTCAGCCGGGTGGCGTTGAAGCGCGTCGCGAAAGGGTCAAAAGCGTCAATAAAAATCGATTGCAGCCCATGAAAGGCGAAAGGCCGCGCGAGCGCGGCCTTTCGTTCTTGCTTACTTCAGCGCCTTGAAGCGCAGGCGCTTCGGCGCAGCGTCGTCGCCCATGCGGCGGCGCTTGTCTTCTTCGTACTCGCGGTAGTTGCCCTGGAAGAACTCCACGTGCGAATCGCCTTCGAACGCCAGGATGTGGGTCGCGATGCGATCCAGGAACCAGCGGTCATGCGAAATGACGAACGTGTTGCCCGGGAACTCCAGCAGCGCATCTTCCAGCGCACGCAGGGTTTCGATGTCCAGATCGTTGGACGGTTCGTCGAGCAGCAGCACGTTGCCACCCTGCAGCAGGGTCTTGGCCATGTGCAGGCGGCCACGCTCACCACCGGAAAGCGAACCGACCATCTTCTGCTGGTCCTGGCCCTTGAAGTTGAAGCGGCCGATGTAGGCGCGCGACTGGATCTCGATGCCGTTGATGTTGAGGATGTCCAGGCCGCCCGCGATTTCCTGGAACACGCTGTGATTGCCTTCCAGCGCGTCGCGGCTCTGGTCCACGTAGGACAGCTGCACGGTCGGGCCGACCACGATCTCGCCGGTGTCCGGCTTTTCCTGGCCGGTGATCATCTTGAACAGGGTCGACTTACCGGCACCGTTGGGGCCGATGATGCCGACGATGGCGCCCGAGGGCACCAGGAAGTTCAGGTTGTCGAACAGCAGGCGGTCGCCGAACTTCTTGGAGACGTTCTTGAATTCCATCACCGCCTGGCCCAGGCGCTCGCCCGGCGGGATGAAGATTTCATTGGTCTCGTTGCGCTTCTGGTAATCGACCGACTGCAGCTCTTCCAGGCGGGCCAGACGGGCCTTGCCCTTGGTGCGGCCGCCCTTGGCGTTCTGGCGCGACCACTCCAGTTCCTTCTGGATCGCCTTCTGGCGAGCCTTTTCCTGGTTGTCTTCCTGCTTCAGGCGCTCATCCTTCTGGGTCAGCCAGTCGGTGTAGTTGCCCTTCCACGGAATGCCACGGCCACGGTCCAGTTCCAGGATCCACTCGGCGGCGTTGTCCAGGAAGTAGCGATCATGGGTGACCGCCACGACGGTGCCGGTGTAGCGCGCCAGGAACTGTTCCAGCCATTCCACCGACTCGGCGTCGAGGTGGTTGGTCGGTTCGTCGAG
>Ga0213822_1000266_pt1 | contig 46416 bp, 37 predicted proteins | sample MC6MC0908MG_FD_179872 | JGI IMG/M metagenome (GOLD analysis project Ga0213822, IMG submission 179872) | Enriched soil aggregate microbial communities from Iowa State University, Ames, United States - MC6-MC0908-MG | ecosystem: Environmental > Terrestrial > Soil > Unclassified | place: USA: Iowa... | reverse complement strand
GTCGGTTGCTTTTTCAGTAGCTAACACTTTTCCGCCTTTAATCACAATAGCTTTAGCACCTAGTTCATGAATTTTACGAGCTGCCGTTTTCATCTCTTCAATTGTGTTTGGAGTTCCAGTTCCAGCTAATTGCCCGGCCTCAAACAGGTTTGGTGTTGTCACTGCAGCCAATGGTAAAAGATGTTGAATCATCGCATCTGTGTTACCAGGATTCAATACTTCATCTTCTCCTTTACATACCATTACAGGGTCAATGACAACATTTGGCGTACCGGATTTTGAGATGGCATCACCAGCAATACGAATGATTTCTTCCGTTGACAGCATACCAGTTTTTATTGCGTCAATGCCTGTTGAAAGAGCAGTATCGATTTGCTTTTGTAAAAGCTCTGTTGGCAATGGTGTTACATTATGTGCCCAACCGTTTGGCTCCATTGTTACAACAACCGTTAATGCCACCATGCCATAAGTGCCGTGTTCTTGGAATGTTTTAAGATCAGCTTGCATACCTGCGCCGCCTGATGTATCGGAACCAGCAATTGTTAAAGTTTTTTTAAGAGCCATGATGATAGATCTCCTTTATAGATAAAAGTTTTAAAATTACCATCTAGTATAGACTTATTCTGATTCTGTAAAAATAGTCAGAATAAGATATTTTTACAAGGTCAGTTTTAACTTCTTTCAGTAGGTGTCCAACCATCCGCTGTCGCTTCGCTTTCGCGCAAAAAACAACGTGTTGGCCTAAAGCCTCAGAACGCAATTATGCTGGGGTGTAATTGATCTGATACTTGAATTCGACATTATTTTTTTGTACCGTTGTAAGAAGAGAAAGGGGCTTATATTAAGATGAAACAAGTATTTATGAATGATTGGCAAGCAATACTTGCAGATGAATTAGACAAAACTTACTATAAAGAGCTGCGTCAATTTGTAGCACATGAATATTCAACACAAACTATTTATCCACCAATGAATGACATCATGAATGCATTTAATACAACAGCTTATCATGATGTAAAGGTCGTAATTTTAGGCCAGGACCCATATCATGGACCCCATCAAGCACACGGATTAAGTTTTTCAGTCATGCCAGGAATCAAACATCCACCAAGCTTGCGAAATATGCTGCAAGAGTTACAGGAGGATCTTGGTTGTTCAATCCCTCAAAACGGTACATTAACAAAATGGTCACAGCAAGGTGTAATGTTATTGAATACAGTATTAACAGTTCGAGCAGGTCAGGCCCATTCTCATAAAGAGCAAGGGTGGGAGCAATTTACGGATGCTGTTATTGATAAATTAGCCTCAAGAGAAAAACCGATTATTTTTGTACTTTGGGGCAAACCAGCACAGCGGAAAAAATCAATCATCCGTAATTATTCAACACCTCATGCCATTTTAGAAGCACCTCACCCAAGTCCTCTTAGTGCCTATCGAGGTTTTTTTGGCAGTAAACCGTATTCGAAAATAAATGCACAGCTAGTACAATGGGGAGAGCAGCCAATTGATTGGTCTCTAGCGTAGATTGGCACAAATCGTTTACTTTATACACTTATAGATTCATGTTACAGTTAATAATAGAAGAAAGTGAGGGGCAACGATGAAGGTAAATTGTTTCAAATGTCAATATTTTAAAGTAACATGGGACCCACAAACGCCACGGGCCTGTGTAGCATATGGCTTTAAAACAAAGCAAATACCATCCGTTGTGGTTAAACAATCCTCGGGCACGGACTGTCTAAAATTTGTGCCAAAAGCAGAAAGTGGGAGAATGCAATGATTCCTTATCAAGCCGTTATTCAACAACTTGAAAAACAATTATCGGGTGTAAAAAATACGGGGAACGAACAGCAAATTCGCGAAGCTTTAACAGCAATCCGAGCATTATGTGATGTGGTATTAGACTCACCTGATGGCATTTCGAAAGCGCAGTCAAAACATTTGCCACAAATGCTAGTATCAGAGCCGAAGCAATCAAGTTTATACACAGCAAAAATTGAAGAAGAAGACGGGGCAAATGGCGATTCAATTTTTGACTTTTAATTATCTTCATTCAGCGAAGACTCCCACCTCTGAAGGTGGCTAGATGAATGCGGATATGGTTCCTTTTCAGTAGGTGTCCCAACGCCTACTGAAATAGGGGAACTCAGTCTAAGAACGCCACGTCCTGTGGCAATTTATCTGTGCGAAAGCGAAGCGACAGCAACAAGGTTTTATCTGTGCGAAAGCGAAGCGACAGCAACAAGGTTTTATCTGTGCGAAAGCGAAGCGACAGCAACAAGGTTTTATCTGTGCGAAAGCGAAGCGACAGCAACAACAACAACAACACACGACTAAGGGAACGACATCACGTTGGCCCAAAGCCTCCGGCGGATGTCACGGATTTTGAAAGGAATGAATTGTGCAGGCACAATTCAAAATCCGGACGCAATTACGCCAAGGAGAAATTGATTAAAGGTAGGGGAAATGACATGAAAAAATTTATTGTGACAGGTGCACTCCACGGCTTTTTGGCAGTGGCATTAGGTGCATTCGGTGCACATGCTTTAGAAGGAGTTCTAGACGATTATGGGCGTGGGGTTTGGGAAACAGCTGTTCAGTACCAAATGTTTCATGCCACTGCTTTACTAGTCGTTGGCTTATTGATGAGCTCCAAACTACTAGGAGAGGTAAAGCAGTTAAATTTAGCTGGAATCTTTTTCAACCTCGGTATTGTCTTCTTTTCAGGAAGCTTATATGTATTGGCAATCAGCGGCATTAAAGTTCTAGGCGCAGTCACACCAATAGGTGGAGTACTATTTTTAGCTGGATGGGTTTTAATCATAGTGTCTGCCATTAAACATGCTCGCTAATAAAATTTAGTTGAACGTACTCCTTCACCGTTATATGTGAGGGAGTTTTTTGTTGGTAGTTGCAACAGTTAGCGACAATTTCCAATATGAAAAAAGCTCGGACATAAAAAGAATTTATACGGCTTCTCCACAATATAATTTCTAGAGAATAATAGTTTTAATTCCTATTGTTATTGTAAGAATTTATAGTACACTGTTATTACCAGAAGAGTTCGACAAATAGAGAGAGAGGTTTAGTGATATGGAGAAGCTATATACATTACTAGATAATAACTATGATGAAATGGTTGCGATTCGTCGTCATCTACATGAATATCCGGAATTATCTTTTGAGGAAGTAGAAACACCAACTTATGTAGCTGCTTTTCATCGTGCTTTAGGACATGAAGTTCGTGAGCATGTAGGAAAGCGTGGGGTAGTTGCAACATTACATGGTGGGAAACCAGGAAAAACAGTAGCATTGCGAGCTGATTTTGATGCGTTAGCGATACAGGAAGAAAATGATGTTCCTTATAAGTCAAAAATTGATGGTAAAATGCATGCATGTGGACACGATGGTCATACTGCGACTTTACTTGGGCTGGCTAAGGCACTCAATGCAATGAAGGATGATCTTGCAGGTAATGTAGTATTTATCCATCAGCATGCGGAAGAAATTGCACCAGGCGGAGCAAAGCCGATGATTGAAGATGGCTGTCTAGACGGGGTAGATGTTATTTTCGGTACACATTTATGGGCACCAACACCATTGGGAGATATTTTGGTTAGAGATGGGGCAATTATGGCTGCTGCGGATAAAGTGGAAATCATGATTCAAGGTAAAGGTGGTCATGGTGCGGAGCCGCATCATTCTATTGATGCTGTTGCTCTTGCTTCACAGTTTGTTGTCAATGCTCAGCAGGTTATATCTAGACGCATTGATCCATTAAAATCAGCGGTTTTAACAATTGGTCATTTTGAGGCGATTAACCCTTTCAATGTTATTGCTGAACGAGTTGTGCTAGCGGGAACAGTGCGTACTTTTGAGGAGCAAGTGCGTAGACAGATGGAGAAAGAGATTGAGGCTGTACTAAATGCTACTTGTCTAGCTTTTGGCGCAAGCTATGAATATCGTTATACTAGAGGCTATCCCCCTGTTTACAATCATATGAAAGAAACAGAATTTATTGCTCGGCTTGCAGTAGATGTACCAGGAGTGGAAAATATAATAACGTGTCCACCATTTATGATAGGTGAGGACTTCGCGTATTATTTAGAGAATGTACCTGGTACATTTTTCTTCACAGGTGCCAAAAAGCCTGAGTGGGAAGTGGCATATCCTCATCATCATGCACGCTTTGACTTTGATGAACGTGCAATGTTGATTGCTGCCAAAACATTAGGAAAAGCAACATTGCAGTATTTACAAGAAAATCAATAGTAAGCTCCCATGAACGTTCTATATGGCTTGAACTTACAATAAAAATTGGCATGCTAGGACGTATCCTAACATGCCAATTTTTCCCTTACCCGTGGGAAGCGGTGTGAAATATATTACGGATTTTGATTAAAATAAACCATTTCCTCATCATATTCAGCAAAATCAAAGTAAATCATCGGGAATAGGAAACGGTGATTTGATTTGAGCTCACGAAGAATAACATGATCTCGACCAGCAGCCTCTACAACACCTCGCACAACTTTTGTGTTTTTACCTTGTTCAATGGCATGCTCGAAAGAAAAATGGAAGGTACCAGGTTTTCCGCGATTCAAACGCAAAATATTTTCAATATAGGATTCCTCACGTCCAGGTGGTCGTCCGTTTTGAAGTGTTGCTGGAGGAGGAGGAGTCATTGGTTGTTGCGTTGTCGGTGTCCAATAATAAGGCATCATAAGTTATCAACCTTCTTTCTTTTAGATTTGAGGACAATCCTCTTCGGTAGGCGAGAAAAAGCAATGCACTTTGTATCTTCCCGTGTTCCACTGACCATACCATTATGCAGGACAATCTTCTTCAGGTCTGAAAAACCATAGCGAACGAGTTGTTGGATGGAACCCTTATCCTTGGATAACTCTATTTGCCAATCTAATGACTTAATCACGTGCTCGCTGATCCATAGCCTTTTGTTGTCTCTTCACAGCCCCCTTTGATGCCGAAACCGTCCGAATATCACCAAAATCTAAACAATCTGCTCGTACACGATTGACGCTAACAGTGCCGACCATCAGCATACCTATTCTCCGTCGCCTTCTGCCTCAGCGCGTATAAGCCTCACGAGCAGGGCTGTTTGTGTATCCTTCTCTTTATAACGGCGATTTTTATTCCTCCTCGCAGACAGTATATGCACGATGGTATTGTAGACATGTTCAATTTTAACTTTTTTCAGCACATGTTTTGGTAGCGAAAGCAAAGCGTCAGCTACAGAAGTCTTTTGACCGAAAGCGAAGCGGCAGGTACAAGTGTTTTGGTAGCGAAAGCAAAGCGTCAGCTACAGATGTCTTTTGTACCGAAAGCGTAGCAACAGGTACAGAAGTCTTCCACTTCTATAGGTGGTAAGATGAATGCGGGTTTAAGTTACCTTTTCACTGGGTGTCCAAACACCTGCTGAAATAGAGGAACTCAGTCTAAGAACGCCACGTCCTGTGGCAACGACTGAGTGACCAACATCGTATTGGCCTAAAGTCTCCGACGGATGTCACGGAATCGGAAAGGAGTTAATAAAGGAGGTTAGTCTAAAATCATCGCATCCATGCGATAACGACTAACTGACCTGCATCGTGCATGCCTGAGCACAAAGCCGATTCAGGACGCAATTATGCCGAGGCATAATTGATTGAAAGAAATTCACATCTTAAAACTGCTAAGCATATATTAGCCATAACGAGTAGTCTGTAAAGAGGGCCAGGTTTTACATGTGAGGTGAAAAGGTATGGAGATTGGTGTGTGGGTAGGTATTTTATTGAGCGCTGTGTTGGCATTTTTGGTAGGGGATTTTTACGGACAGCCACTCCATTGGTATCTCTTTATATTAATAATCGTAGTTGGTTTTTTCATCAATACCGTTATATTAATTTTGAAAGTTAAGGATGAAAAGTCTTAAAGTACAAGACAATCATATGAAAATAAGAAAGTGTCATCGTAATGGGTGACGCTTTTTTATTGTTAAGGAAACTATGGGGTTTTTTGCCGGTGGATAACCTAGCGCATAATCGTCGTCTAGACGAAAGCGTTAGACCTCGGGTGAAAGAGGTGGCCTTCCAACGTTCTTTTTGTTAAATTTTTATGATTATATAGCTGAAGTATTTTGTTTTGCAAGTATATTGAAAATAAATTGTGACATACTAAAGTAGAAAATTACTTTTTGCTTTTAAAAAGGAGTGTTACAATGCGTATTTTTGGTATGTTTGTAGCAATTATCATAAGTGCATTTATGGCCGTTGGTATAGCAGAATACTATCATCAACCATATAATTGGTATTTAGTTTTCCTTATGATTCTAACTGGTTTTTTTATTCATACAATTATTTTAATATTGGAATCAGAGAACAGCGAAGAAAACGAATTGTAAAAAATGCGAGCCCGTTAGTCAGGACTCGCATTTTTTATATTTAAAACCGTTTTCGATTAAACAGTTAAGAATTTCGCTAGTTTTTCGTTATCAAGAAGGTTACCAACGAAGAATGCACCAAACTCACCGTAGCGAGCTGAAACTTCATCGAAACGCATTTCATATACTAATTTTTTGAATTGTAATACGTCATCGGCAAATAATGTTACGCCCCATTCGTGATCGTCAAAGCCAACAGAACCAGTAATAATTTGTTTAACTTTACCAGCATAGCCACGACCAATCATACCGTGAGAACGCATTAGAGATTTGCGGTCGTCCATTGAAAGCATATACCAGTTATCATTGCCTTGACGACGCTTATCCATTGGATAGAAGCATACATGCTTAGCACGTGGAAGTTCAGGATATAGTCGAGCACGCACATGTGGATTTTGGTATGGGTCTTCGTCTGAATCGCCAGCTAAATAGTTAGAAAGCTCTACAACAGATACATAAGAATATGTAGGGATTGTAAAATCAGCAATCGCTAATTTATTAAATTCAGCTTCAAGCTCTTGTAGCTCATCCATTGTTTCACGTAATGTCATAATCATAAAGTCAGCTTTTTGACCAACGATTGCGTAAAAAGCATGAGCACCAGTTTTAGCGATATCAGCCTCGTTTAATTTTTCTAAATAAGCAATGAATTCTTCTACTGCTGCTTGACGTTCTTCAGCAGAAACTAGTTTCCATGAAGCCCAGTCGATTGAGCGGAAATCATGCAAAGCGTACCAACCATCTAAAGTAATTGCTGCTTCATTCATTATTTAAAACACTCCTTTATAAGTGAATACCATTTGAATTTTAGTTTATCATAGTTTGTACAAAATCCCTATGTTCATGATTGCATTTCACGAATTTGACACCTTCCATAGATAATGTATGCTAAAGAGAAGAGATGTAAATAGAGGAGCACCAATCATGAAAAGTATATTACAACAGCCAATTTGGCGTTTTTACGATCAATCCATTAGTGCAAAGCAAAGATCGCCACTTGAATCCTTTGCAACAGATGATACATTATGTCAGCTAGTTGGACAGTTAGCCTCTCCGCCAACTATTCGTACATGGGTGCATGATGCATCTGTTGTGCTTGGTATTCAGGATCACCGTTTACCATATGTGCAGCAGGGGATGGACTTGCTTAAAACACGTGGTTATCATCCTATAGTGCGCAATTCAGGCGGATTAGCAGTTGTCCTTGATGAAGGTGTACTGAATATTTCTGTTGTTTTATCTGAACAAACGGAAACGCTAAGCATTGATGATGGCTATGATGTAATGGTGGACTTAGTAAAGGGATTATTCCCTGAAGTAGCGGATCAAATTGAAGCCTATGAGATTGTAGGTTCCTATTGCCCAGGCTCCTATGATTTAAGTATTGAAGGAAAGAAATTTGCTGGTATTTCTCAGAGACGTTTACGCCAAGGAGTAGCTGTGCAAATTTATTTATGTATTGAAGGTAGCGGTTCAGATCGAGCTGCACTCATTCGTGACTTTTATGAGGAAAGTCTAAAGGGAGAGGAAACCAAATTTACGTACCCTAACATTGTCCCTGATGTGATGGCGTCACTATCCGAACTTATTGATGCATCATTAAGGGTGGAAGATGTTGTGATTCGTTTACAGCAGCTTCTTTACAATATGGCTGAAGAAATTCGTTTTGAGTCTTTTGGTGACGAAGAACTGACGTCATACGCATTCTATTTACAACGTGTTTTAGAACGCAATACGAGAATGCTCGAACCGAAAATAATAGATTACAACGACCAAAGGAAAAGCGATGCTGCTAACTAAGCGCATCGCCATTTTCTTGTTGATAAGCAGAGCTACTGACAACGAGATTTCCGTTTTTCTCCATTTTGAAGACAGGTGCAATTCGTTCTTCCTCTTCATCTAGTGTTACTAGTCGTCTAGCGCGGTTCATAATTTGTACAAATTGCTCGTAATCTTTGCGAATAGATCTATTTTCCTCTTCCAGCTGTGTAATGGTCTTCTCTAGTTTTTTATTTTTCTCAGAGGTTACGTGTACAAGCTGTCTCCATTTTGTAGACTCATTACCTATCTCACCAGAGTGTTGCAAACGTAGTAAATAGGCTATGACAATATCAAGAGATAATGCAGAAAGAGGAATTGATTTACCCTCTGCGGCACTATTATTTACTGTAAACATACTAGTAGTACGTCGTCTTGCTGGAGCACCCAACACTCGCATTCTCTCTTTTCTTTCTTTTTTCGCATCTGCTAATTGCTCCTCGAACTCTTTACGAACAACAGCATTCCAGCGAAAACCACAGGCTGCGGCAGTACGGTTCAAAGCATCGCCAGCTTCTTCGAAGGCGTTTAACTGCGTACTCCCTTCCGTTACATGGCGAATAACCGCCTCTGCCAATAATTCATCATTTTCTTCTAACCAAGCATCTTGTCTTACTTTACTCATAGTAAAATCCTCCCACCTTTATTTGGAACTTATTTATTTATGACTAGCATGACCAATCTTTTAACCTTTTATTCATCTATGTGGAAGGAATTATGCTTGAATACAAGGTGAAAAGTGCGATACAATACCCGATGTAGGTTTGTGCGTATGCTGCATACTTAAATATGTGAAGGTCATACGTTCAATAGAGCGGTTTTTTGATTGAAAAAATACTATATAGAAAGGGTTGTTGACAAAATGGCAAACGAATTTAAAGTTTGCGATGAATGTCAGGCCGTTAACTTAAAAACGTTAATTCCAAAATTAAAGGAAATCGATCCTGATGCAACCATCGAAATTGGCTGTCATTCTTATTGTGGTCCAGGACGCAAAAAAACATTTACCTTTGTAAATAGCCGCCCTGTTGCTGCATTAACAGAAGAAGAACTAATGGAAAAGGTTTTAGCAAAATTAAAAAATAGGTAAACAAAAAGCTATCTCTACTTGTTGGGGAAAGCTTTTTGTTTTTTTTATGAATATTAGACCAATAGAAATTTAGAGTAATTGTGAACATAATTGAAAAAGGTTGTTAGTATCTATAGAAAAAAGTGAATAAGTATGCTAGTCCCAAAGTTATCGCATATAATAGAACTATAACAAAATGGGGGTGCTATACAAATGACATATGCAAACGCTAAATTACAAGAAGAAAAGGTATTTAAAGACCCTGTTCACCGTTATGTACATGTTCGGGATCAAGTGATATGGGATTTAGTGGGTACAAAAGAATTTCAGCGTTTACGTAGAATTCGTCAGCTTGGTACCACATTTTTAGTCTTCCATGGAGCGGAACACAGCCGCTTTAGTCATTCACTTGGTGTATATGAAATCGTACGCCGTATAGTGGATGATATCTTTGCAGGCCGTCCAGATTGGGATGAAGGTGAACGACTTTTAGTGTTATGTGCAGCCCTTTTACACGATTTAGGACATGGACCATTTTCACATGCCTTTGAAAATGTCTTTGAGCTTGATCATGAATACTATACAAGACAAATTTTATTGGGGAACACTGAAGTGAATGCTGTGTTGAAAAAAGTGGCAGATGATTTTCCTGAAAAGGTTTCACAAGTAATAGAAAAGACATATCCAAATAAACAAGTTATCAGTTTAATTTCAAGTCAAATTGATGCGGATCGTATGGATTACTTACAGCGCGATGCTTATTTCACTGGGGTTAGTTATGGACACTTTGATATGGAGAGGATTTTAAGAGTGATGCGTCCTCGAAAAAACCAAGTTGTCATCAAAGCAACAGGGATGCATGCAGTAGAAGACTATATTATGAGTCGCTATCAAATGTATTTGCAAATATACTTCCATCCTGTGTCACGTAGTGCAGAGGTTATATTAAATAATATTTTGAAACGAGTAAAACAATTAAGCTTGGAAGGTTATACATTTAAACATGAACCTACTCACTTCCTAGCATTTTTCCGTAACGCTATTACACTAGAGGATTATCTTGCCTTAGATGAGAGTATTCTTTTTACATATTTTCAGCTATGGATGCAAGAGGAAGATACAATCCTAAGTGATTTAAGTCGTCGTTTTGTGAATCGTAAGCTATTCCAGTACATTGATTTAGATCCTGGGGTGGAGCTTGATAAATATCAAAAACTACAAGAACTTTTCAAGGAGGCAGACTTAAATCCCGATTACTATCTTGTTCATGATACAACGGCAGATCTGCCCTATGATTTTTACAGACCCGGTGAGGAGGAAGTGCGCGTGCCGATTTTCTTAGAAATGCAAAACGGTGAGCTACGCGAGCTTTCACGTGAATCGATTATTGTTGATTCCATTTCAGGGCGGATGAAACGAGACCATAAAATCTATTTTCCTTTAGATTTTTTAGAAGATGATTCTACGCATTCAAGCAGTAAACAGCGAATCCTAACTTTGCTGAGAAAAGAAGGAAAATAAAATATGAAATAGCAAAGCAGTAAACACGTTCAAAAAGAGCGATGTTTACTGCTTTTTTCTTATGTTTAGAGGAATGTTTAGAAATTGTTCAGTGCTAATAGTTATAATGTATCAAAAAAACTAAAGGGGGGTGAGGCCTATTATTGAGGGTATCACTAAAGTAATGTAATAGGATTTGAAATGGAATAAAAGCTAACTATTGTTAATTCTTATGACCTATATTAGAATACTAATTGGCTTTTATTCACAATGACGGCAAGTTAATGAAAGGAAAGAGAGAACAGCCTATTGTTTGTAGCATTCCTTTCCTAATCACTGAAAGGATGTAGTCGTCGTCAACAAACAGCACCAGGTATCTCTCTATACTTAGAAAAGGAGAGAAACATGAAGAAATTTAACCTAGCGATTATTATATTGCTACTTGTATTTCAAACAGTACTTTCGCCAATTTCAGTGTTTGCAGCAGAGGGTGAATCAATACTGCCAGTAACATCAACTGAAGGAAATGACGCTGATACAAATTCTATAGATGAGACGTCCTTAACATCACCAGTTACAGTAGAAGAGGGGGGCACTGATAACAGTGAGACACCCGTAATACCAACAACTACAACAGAAGAGACTACTACTGATGAGAACAGTGATGAAACATTACCAGAAGATGGGGTAGAAGAGGAGGTGGATATTCCAGCAGAGGATGTAACAAACATCGAAGAACAAATTCCTCCAATGGTAAAACCATTAAATGCGACTCCAACAGATTTATCAGAATCAGCAAGATTAAATGTATTTGAATTAAAGATTAATGGTGCTGATGTTGTTCCACCAGAATTTACTACAGAGCTGGCGCAAAACCAACAAGCTCAAGGAAAATTTATATTTGAAGTAGATTTTCCAGAGGATGTAAAGGCGGGAGATTTTTTTACTTATCCATTACCTGCTTCATTAATTGATTTTAATAGTGCATTTAATGGTAATAGAGGTGCAACACCCAATTCTCCTGCGTTTGAGTGGAGTACATCAGGGAATTTAGTAACTGTTACAATCACAGAAGATCCATCTGATGATATTGCTGGCTCTACTAATGTTGGATTTGAAATGAACTTTACATCAGGCTTTAATCTTTCTGGTAATAGTTTAGAGCAGGACTTGGTAATTCCAACTGCAGGTAAAGGAACAGACAATGTGAAGCTTACATTTCTTCCATCTACTAGCGGTGATAAGATGGTATCAAAACAGTCTAAGGGCGTAACAATCAATAGCGGTGAGCGTATTATTGATTGGGAAGTATGGATTAACAGAGCAGGAAAAAATCTTACAAACGCAGTAGTACAAGATACACCAGGTACTGGACATGAAATTGTGTCAAATTCCGTTACACTTGAGACGTATGAAGTCGGATTAAATGGTGTAGCAACAACAACTGCAGGTGCACCAGAATCGTATCTTAACTTTGAAGATATTAAATTGAATGGCAGATATGCTTATAAAATGACGTATCAAACAAAAGTAAACTTATCAATCGCTGAGCAAGAGGGACAAAAAACATTTGCAAACTCAGTTACATTAATTGACCCCACTTTTGGAGATTCGGACAGTAAAACAGTATCTACTACGTACGGTAAGGCGCTAGAAAAAAGTAAGGATAGCTCAAAAACAAGCAATAATTATGTATCTTCATGGGAAGTTCGATATAACTATAATCAAGCAGCTATTGATGAAGCATATGCTTGGATAGAAGATACATTGCCAACTGGTCATGTCATTGATACATCTACTATTAAAGTATATGAAATGACAGTGAATGATACAGGTACAGCCACTGGAATAGGTACCGAAATTGATGCAACTAACTATACTGTCGATGATGTAACAAATGGTTTTAAATTAATGTTTAATAATGATGTTACTAAAGCATATCGCATCACATATGATGCAAAGTTGACAGATGATTTTTATAGTAATAATACCGTAACAACGATGACAAACACAGTTATTAGTGGCACTGTAACTCAAGAAAAAACGGCCACACATACTTTGACAGAGGACATCTTAACAAAATCGAGAACAGTAGATACAAATAAAAAAGAAATTACATGGACAGTTACTATAAAAGCAGATAATAAGTCTGTTAATGGAACAGATATCACAGGATTAACACTTGCGGATACATTTACAGAAGGTTCTTACAATGCGCCCCATAAATTAGTTGATATAAATAATGACGGTTTAATAAATGCTGCTGATATTACTATATCGAATATGACAGGGCAGACTATTGCGATTGATGCCAATGGCTTTACATTAACTGGTGGAACAGTTGCAAAAGGAGAAACTGCAGTTATTACCTATAAAACAGCTTACGAAATTTTCCCAGATGGTTCAATCTATGAACAAGGTTACGGGAATACAGCTGCAGCCAATTGGACTACTGATAAATCATATTCTATTACAAAATCAGCGTACTACCGACCAGACAGTAACTCTGTTAATAATGGACGTAAACAAGGTGCATATGATTATATCGAGCAAGTTTTCAATTGGGATATTAAGCTAAACATTAATAAACAAAATATTAATAATGCAGTGCTAGAGGATACAATTGGCGAAGGTCATGAAATCGTGCCAGGTACATTCGTTATAAAAGAATTTACATTAACTACGCCTAATAATGATGAAATTGGTACTGAAGGTGCAGACTTAGATCCTAACTTATATACATTGTTTGTTGCTCCAAATAATAAAAGCTTTACTGTTACTTTTGCTAGCGATTTAGGAGCTGCGAACGATAAAGTATATATCATGAAATATCAAACAAAGGACTCTGACAAAATCATTGGTATTGAATCTAATACTAAAAATGATAAAACAAAACCGTATACAAATACAGCTTCCTTTACGACAAATGTAGGTGGAAGTCCTAAAACTTATAATTTACCAGCCACATCTGTTACACCAAGTTATGCGAATGAATTAATTACAAAAGGTGAACCAGGTAGTAATTCTACTACAGAAAGATTAACATGGACACTCAATATTAATCGTTCACTTTCTACACTAGGTACTACTAAAGTAAGTGATGTGCCATCAGAAAATCAGCTATTATTGAAAGATACAATTAAAATAAAGAAATATACTGTGAATGCAAGCTCAGGTACTTCTGTCCCAGGTGGTACATGGTTAGTGCCAGCTGATTTAGGGTTTACTGTAACATTCCCAGCAACAGGTGGGTTTGAAATTGACTTTGGTGAATTAAACAAAGAGGGCTATCAGATTCAATATCAAACATTAGTGCTTGGTAAAGCGGGAGAGCCATATAGTAATGCTGCAAAAATTGACTTTGGATTTGAAACTGCAGACAATCAAGAAAAAGATGCGGAATATAATGGTAAATTTAAATTCAGTGCATCTGATGCAGATTTCTCGTTAACAAAAGGAAGTTTAAAATTTAATAAGGTCGGCTTAAATACATTAACTGGTGTAAAAAAACCATTACCAGATGTAGAGTTTGAATTAGTCAAAATGGTCAAGGGATCTCCTTATATTGTAACGACAGCAACATCTGACACAGATGGTAATGTAATATTTGAAGATGTTAACTATGCGAACTATATTGTTAGAGAAAAAGGGGCGCCAACAGGCTATGATCTAATGGATAACTATTCAATTAGATTAGACACAAATACTGATACAAAGTTAGCTGCTAATAACACAAAAATCATTGAGCTTGTCAATAATGAACAAATCGATTCAACAAATGCATGTCCAGCATTCACATTGACAGTGAAAGATGTTGATGGCAATGCTGTTGCAAATAAAGAAATCAGATTAGTAGATAGCAATGGGTTAGAAATTAATATAGGAAATACAAATAGTTCAGGGGAAATAACTGCAATAAAACGTCCAGGAACAACTGGTCCAGGTATGACGGTTCAAGCTGGTACGTATACAGTTATGGATTCAAATAACAATATATTGGGCATGGTTACCGTAAAATATGGTAGAGATGAATGTCATGGTGAAATTAAGCCAATCAACGCATGCTCAAAATTTACGATTACTATTCTGGATGAGAATAATAAGCCTCGTCCAAATGTAACAGTTACATTAAAAGATACAAATAATAAGGTTATAGTTACTGAAACAACTGATAGTAATGGACAGTTTGTAATTGATAAAACTACACCAGCAGGTAAGTATAAACTCTATGAGGGCACACAATATTTAGGTGAGGTAAACGTAACTTATCAAAATGGCAACTGTCAGGATGAAGTAACACAAGCACCAAAATGTGAAACATTCCATTTAACTGTCAAAGATGTTGATGGGGAGCTAGTAGCTGATGAAACAGAAGTAACGATTAAAGATGTAGCAGGTAAGACAATCGCTACTGAAAAAACAAAAGATGGAAAAGTAGAGCTGAAAAATTTAGAGCCAGGTACTTACGATGTATTTGATAAAGATGGCAATAAAATTGGCGAATTCTCTAGCAATATTAATTGTCAAGCTGAGATTCAACAAATACCAGCCTGCGAGCGCTTTACAGTAATGTTGAAAGATGAAAATAATGTGCTGGTGAAAGCGAGTAAGGATGTTGTTATTAAAGATAAATTAGGCAATATTATTCCGACAGTGATAGAAGTGGATGGTAGCATTGCATTTGCTTCTAAAGACGTCCCAGCAGGTAAGTATGATGTTTATGACCACAAAGTTTATTTAGGAGAAATTTTAGTTTCTTATAAACAAACTTGTAAAACTGAGTTATCTATCGCACCAGCTTGTCCAAACTTTACATTATCTATTAACAATATGTACGGTCAGCCACGTGTAGGCGTCAACGTGACCTTGATAGGTGAAGATGGTTTAGCAGTAGAAAATAATAATTCAACAGAGTTCACAACAGACAATAAAGGTCAAATTACAATTAGTAATTCATTAATTAAGCCAGGTAAATATATTGTAAAAGAGAACGGGAAAACAATTATAGGTACAGTTATAGTAGGTAATACATGTGAGGCTAAAATTCAGCCTACACCTCCTACAACAGACCCTGATAACCCAACACCAGAGCCAGGACAGCCGGTTGATCCAAACAAACCAAATCCAGATCCGGAGAAGCCGATTGATCCAAACAAACCAAATCCAGATCCGGAGAAGCCGATTGATCCAAACAAACCAAATCCAGATCCGGAGAAGCCGATTGATCCAAACAAACCAAATCCAGATCCGGAGAAGCCGATTGATCCAAACAAACCGAATCCAGATCCGGAGAAGCCGATTGATCCAAATAAACCGAATCCAGATCCGGAAAAACCGGTTGATCCAAACAAACCGAATCCAGAACCAGGGAAGCCGGTTGATCCAAATAAACCGGTGGACCCAAGTAACCCAACAACAGGTCCAAACAATCCTTCGACTTCTGGTAATGATGGTAAGTCTGTACAAAATGTTATTGATCAAGGGAAACAATTGCCACCATATAATCCATCAAATGCAACTAAAAATACATTAGATGCTTATAAGGATTTCCTTAATAACTATAGTAAGCTATCAAAAGATGAACAGACTAAGGTGGCTCAAGCTATTGATATAAATAAAATCAAAGCGGATGCAGAACGTTTAGAAGCACAGTTAAGAGCACAAAGTAAATTACCGCAAACAGATGGAGCCAATCAAGCAGCTCTTGTATTTGTTGGTTTACTTCTTGTAGCTGGGTCAATATGGTTCATGCGTCGCCGTTCAACAAAGGTATAATCATAAAAGCGCCATCTCATAGAGATGGCGCCTTTTGTGTGAATTTTAAAAGGTTCCTTTTGCATTTTCTAAAGAATAGCTTTGAACAAAGTCTGCTTGTAAGGCTAGTCGTTTGGAACCTTTTTCCGCACAAGTAATCAAAGTTAATACCGTCTGGTTGGGGATATCATCGATGATATAAACATCTGTTGCGGCAATGATTTTTTTTGTCGCTAATCTATATTCATAGACATTATTCATATCTGTTACATAAATGATGTCACCAACTTGTGCTTGATAAAGGGGACTGAATAAAATATCTTTCTCTTCAAAATAATGACCAGCTAAAGCATAGTTTCCATGACCGAGCTGCTGATTAGGCTTCATCGTACCTGCCCCAATAGCAAGTACAGCATTGCCAACACCCTTCAAAATAGGGAGCTGCATATGTACACTTGGCACGGCAATACTGCCGATAACAGGCATATTGCTAGCTTTTATTTGAGCTTGGAGGACCTCGGAGATGGATAATGATTGCACAGCTTCGAACTCAAAATCAGCATCAACCTGATTGTTCTTTTCAATAGCATCTATGCTGTACTCAGCTGCGTTTATTTGGTCACTCATATGTGCAATCATAGCATTTTGAATGGGATTGATAAAAATCAGTAACAAGCCGATGATGAGCACACCTATGAGTAAAGCGAGCCTAAGTCTATTCACTTTCGTAGATCACATCCTAGCAAAGAAATTACGAGTCACTGATAAGTTTAAAAATGGGTAGAGCGTTAGGCGGCTCTACCCGATTTCATCTTATTTATCACTCAAACGAACGCCTGCAACGCCGTAATGGTTTTTAGACATTTCTTCGATAAAAACTGTTACATTTTCTGCAGGTGCATTAACTGTACGAGAAACGGCTTCTGTGACTTCTTTAACAAGGGCACGTTTTTGTTCCTCTGTACGGCCTTCAAGCATTTTAACTGTTACGTATGGCATAATATTGCCTCCTTTATAGAATAATGTTGTATAGTTAGTTTATAAGAAAGTATAAACTTCTTACTTACGTTGAGGCATATGCGCGGTGTTAATTGTGACCATATGCTTTCCTTTATAATAGCAGAATGGAGGGTATTTAAATATGGCAAATGGAGAAAAACCAAAACAAAAAATGGGCTTTACTATTATAAAAAATGATCCAACCGATGGACATAAAGGGTTTGGGGTTGGCTCGCTTTCCTTAGAGAATGTATCGCCGGTCATTATAGATGTCGATGAGGGTACAGCATCTGTTGAAATCGGTGCTATGCATGCACGTAGCGATGTTGAACGAGGTATTAAATTTACAACGGATCGTGCTGATTCAGAGGGTGGAAAACCATATTGGCTAGTATGGGTGACAATTGATCATAAAGAGGATGGTCCTTATTATGCTGGCATTACTGCTTGTGAAATGGTGGTTAACCGTGAAAAGCGCCGTGGTTATAAAATTTTAGCAGATCATGTGAATAAAATGGATAAATCCATGAAGCGTCATATCATCGTAGAGCATATGGATACGCCATCTAAAAAAGTGTTAGCTACTTTCCTAGAACAACTTAATCCAGAACTATGGGCGCGTAGTGAGGAGCAACTGCGTCAAGACTTATTTGTCGAATAGACCAATAATGATTGAACAAATTGTGACATTTTGCAATCGTTTTCGATATTAGGTTGAAAGTGGGTTTGAAACAAAGTACACTTGAGGCAGAGCTTACATTTTAGTAAGCTAGGACACTTGGTATCGCGAAAGTGATGAGCGCTATGCGGCATTTGAACAACCCAAGCCAAATGCCCCATGATGCTCATACTCCGCGAACCATAAAAAGAAAAGCTTTCTGTTCCCACGGACACGTCTCCGGGGAAGAGAAAGCTTTTCTTATTTTTCGTATATCTGTTACTTTGTCGAGAGCCTTCATTACATAAAACGTATGATGGTTAAAAAGGTTGCCGGATTATTGTTTATTTTTTTCTTCTCCTTTAAATAGCGAGAATGGTAACATATTCCAAAATTCTCCCCATGTATTACTGTCAAGAATGTCGAAGTTTGTACATTTCTCAGTTGGTACATCCTTAGATTCTATATAGACAAGGCGTTGTTTAGGACAAGCATCAGTCGCTAATTTACCTGTTTCGATATCAATGACAACGCCTTCTACACCTTTAGGTTTTTTGAAATCTTCATTTTTTGTGCCTTTATTAACTGTTTCCATAAAGTCAATCCATATTTGCTTTGTTGCAGCAGTATCTTCTTTTGACGTAAGGTTTTTCCCTTGATCATAGCCATTCCATACACCAGCAGTTAGATTTGGTGTAAAACCGATCAGCCATTGGTCGCTATTGGTAGAGCCTGATTTTGCTGCATATGTGTGTGTCATACGTGAGCGAATGCTAATTCCTGTTGCAGGCGAATAATCACTGAATACAGGATCAAAAATACCAGTCATCATTTCTGTTAAGATAAATGCATTCTCTTTGGAAATAGCCGTCTCGGTTTTTTTCGTAACATCCTTATTTTCGTAAATGACGTCTCCATTAGCATTTTTTACGGACACAATTGTTGTTGGGATCGTTTGTTGCCCTTGTGACGCTAAAATATTGTAAGAATTTGTCATTTCGTATAACGTAGTTTCGATAGTACCAAGTGCGATTGATAAATTATCCTTAGCACCAATCCCTACATTAAAACGGTTGGCCATATCGTGAAATTCCTTGAATCCAATGTCCTCTAATGTCTTCACAGCATAAATATTATCTGAGATAGCAATTGCTTGCGCCAGAGACATGTCGTGGTCAGCAAACTGTCCGTTGACATTTTTAGGAGCGTATGTTCCTCGTCCGTTATCATAGGTAAACGTAGTTTCACCTACATCTAAAAAAGTAAGTGGTGTGTAACCATTTTCTAAAGCTGCTGCATATAAAATAGGTTTAATAGTAGAACCAGGTTGACGTTTTGCCTGTGTCACGCGGTTAAATGAACTTACTGAATAGTCACGACCACCGACTAATGCAGTTACAGCACCTGTTTTGGATTCCATACTAACAAAGGCTGTTTGGAGATCGTTAGCAGGCATGTTTTTTGTTACTGCTTCTTCGGCTGCTTTTTGATGTTCAAGATTTAGTGTCGTTTGAATCGTCCAGCCACCTTCACTGATGTCGAGATTTTTTGATTTTAGAATTTCACTAGCCTCTTGCCATGCAACATCTAGGAAATAAGGGGCGACAGATTTGGTTGCTACCCAACTGTCATTTTTCAAGACAAGCTGTTCATTCTCCGCACGTGTTTTATCATCTTGTGAAATGGCTCCTTGATCTGCCATTAGTTTTAAAATAACGTGTTGGCGATTTGTGGCTTTGTCCAAATTAGCGATTGGCGAATAAATACTTGGTCCCTTTGGTACACCTGTTAACATAGCTGCTTCTGCAAGCGTTAAATCACTAGCAGATTTTCCAAAGTAAAATCGACTGGCTGCTTCAACACCGTACATACCATGACCGTAATAGACAGTATTTAAATAACCCTCCAATATTTCATCCTTATCATAAAAAACTTCTAATCTATAAGCATATAGAGCTTCATTTAATTTACGTGTCCAAGATTTCTCGTGGGAAAGGTAAAGATTACGTGCATATTGTTGAGTAATTGTACTTGCTCCTTGCACCTTTCCACCTGCTTTAATATCTACTAAAATGGCGCCGGCAATACGCGAATAGTCAAAACCACCATGTTTATAAAAATCTTTATCTTCAACAGCTACTACTGCTTCTTTTAAATAAGGTGACATCTCATCGAGACCAACCCAATAACGTCGTTGATTTGTAAAGTGGTCCCCAATTTGGTTCTCATTTTCATCTAAGAAAATAGAGGCTTTCGGTACGGTTAAAGGCGGTGCACCAGCCACTTGAACATAGATGCGTAGTGCTACAAATGCTACGACAATTGCAGATGCAAAGGCGACAAAATAAGTAAGAGATTTCCGTGTACGCTTTACACGCTTTTGCTTTCGATGGTAGCTTTTTCGTTTCATCCGACTTCACCTCGTTTTCTCACAACTTCGAACTTAGCTTTAGTATGTGTTCGAACATTCATCTTTAATCGAAATTCTACCTAAAAACTATTGCACTTTATTCAAAAACATCTATACTTTTTTTGTACTACTTGAAATGCTGGCATTCGACAAGGAATTCACATATTGTAGATTTTAATCGAAATTTGCTAGACGTTCCAATAATGTATACGAGGATGAAAGGATACAGGTTTCATTACAATCCTGTAAGCCATCATAGAGGGATTTAAAAGATAAGTGGTTATTAAAATAATATTTTATTCATAACGGAGGTCTAGCAATGAGATTTGATGAAGCGTATTCAGGGAATGTTTTTATAAAAAGTCATCCTACATATGAGGATGCTCAGGCAGTTATTTATGGCATGCCAATGGATTGGACAGTGAGTTACCGTCCAGGTTCACGATTCGGTCCACAACGTATCCGCGAGGTCTCGATCGGTCTTGAAGAATACAGCCCATATCTAGATCGTGAGCTTGAGGAAGTAAAGTATTTCGACGCAGGGGATATTCCACTACCATTTGGGAATGCACAACGTTCATTAGATGAAATTGAAAAATTTATTGAAAAATTATTAGCTGATGGCAAGATCCCAGTTGGTATGGGAGGAGAACACCTAGTGTCTTGGCCTGTGATGAAAGCAGTATCTACTAAATATGATGATCTTGCTATCATTCATTTTGATGCCCACACAGATTTACGTGTGGAGTATGAGGGAGAGCCACTTTCTCACTCTACACCGATTCGTAAAATTGCAGAACATATCGGCCCTAAGAATGTTTATTCATTTGGTATTCGTTCAGGAATGAAAGAGGAATTTGAATGGGCAAAGGAAAACGGTATGCACATTTCTAAATTTGAAGTACTAGAACCGCTAAAAGAGGTCCTTCCAACATTGGCTGGACGTAATGTTTACGTAACGATTGATATTGATGTGTTAGATCCAGCACATGCACCAGGTACTGGTACAGTAGATTGCGGCGGTATTACTTCGAAAGAATTACTAGCTTCAATCCACGCGATTGCAGCAAGTGGCGTAAATGTTGTAGGTTTTGATCTAGTGGAAGTAGCACCAATCTACGACTCATCTGAAATGACAGCAAATACAGCCTCAAAGTTATTGCGAGAAATGATTTTAGGCTGGGTAAAATAAATAGAGCTTTGAAAATGTTAATATGAAGTGATTGGAGTGGGGTTTAGCTATGAGCTAGCCCCATCTTGAATTTTAAATAAATGACTAGAGGAACCAAAAGTTCAAACGTAGCATTTGTAGTATACAATTTAGATCATAAGCGCAGCTTCAATTTTAGAACACCTGCTATGGTAGGTGTTTTTTGTATATGTCCAAATGAGAGGGTTCATCAAAAAAAACAGATTTACTTTCTAAAATGATTACAGTTGGAATACAAAAATTATCTATGAAACTTTTCATAATCAATATACGTAAATATAACTGAATTGTTTTATTTATACATTATTGGGGGTTGGTATTGTGGAGGATTTAAGTAGACCAGAAGAAGTCATAGAGATTTGGTTAAGAGAAGGTTACGAAAAAGTATATGATGCTACATCAAACGAGTTTAAGAAGATGGTCACTTTAGACCAATTCATGGATTTAAGCGCATCCTTTAATAATGGTGTTAAAAATTATCAATTAGAAACGAAGACGATGATACAAAATTTAACACAATATGTATGGTTAGATGATAAACGTGAGAAAGCAGTTTTAGCTTCTTTTGATCAATTCAATCGCATACAGCGTTTTTATTTAAAGCCTTTTAGTACTTTCCCAAAAACAGACGAACTATATACAAAAAATAAATACATAATGCCGATTAGAGGTGAGTGGCTTATTTTTTTGGGTGGTACGAATGAATTTATTAATTACCATTATTTATATGAAAATCAGCGTTATGCTTACGATTTAGTAAAGGTTCGAGAGGGAGAATCATATCTAAACAGCCCAATACAAAATGAAAATTTTTATGCTTTTGATGAAGCTATTATAGCACCAGCAGATGGCAAAGTCGTAAAAGTAGTAGATGGAATAAAAGATAATGTGCCTGGTGAAATGGAAGAACACAATCCAGCAGGAAACTATGTGGTGATTGAACATGTAGATAATGAATTTAGTATGATTGCACATTTTAAACAGAATTCAATTTTAGTAAAACCAGGAGAATTCGTAACAGAAGGGCAACTTATTGGGAAATGCGGTAACTCGGGTAATTCATCAGAACCTCATATTCATTTTCAGGTAATGGATACTGATAGTAAATATGGAAAGTCAATTCGTATTCTGTTTAAAGACGGTAAGGAGCCAATACAAGGGGATATGATATCAAATAGTTAATAAGTCTATCATGATTTCCTTGCAGCCATCCATATTTGGAAGGAGCAGCTACCATTGTATGGTGTGCGGTAAATAGTCAACTTGATGGCAAAGGCGGCGTTTATTGCGAAAATGTGGACATAGCGGAAGCTGTCTCTGCTGAAAATTCAGATCCATCAGGAGACCGTGGGCTGTTAATGCGGAATATGCAGAGCAACTATGGACACTAAGTGAGAATCTAACTGATATTAAATTTTTAGGTGTAATCCACAAATAATGTGGGAGCAATAAACCTGAACGATGATCCTTTTATTTATCGGAATATTCAGCCATTATTAGCTACTTCATATTTAAACCTACTATCTTTATTACCACTTTTTTGAAATAAGAATAATATAAATGTTAGGTCATGTGGATTCATTTGACTCGATAATCACAATACGAATATAATTTTTTTATATTAAAAGGGAAGGAGGGGTATTGTGATTTGGTCGCTTCTCATTAATGATCTATTTATCTTTATGAGTACAATGGAATATTTTTGGCTATTAGCTTCTTTCGTTTTAATGGTTCTATATGTTAATTTACATCTATATTTCGTTCATAAAATAACTTTTCAAGAAGTACAAGATGAAGAGATTGAAATTGACTATGACATCACTAATACTTGGACTCCACCTATGTTAACGTGGTTTGTTCTATGTATTAGAACGTCAGAAAACAATGAGGAAGAAAGTGTGTCTCCTAGTTTCATTTAAGCTTTAAAACTAGGAGGAGAACTCATTGTTTACTTTTTTAACGCAGCCAATAATTTATGTAATTCATTTCATTCATTCTTTTACAGGAAGCTATGCTATTGGTGTTATTGGCATCACGATTGCGGTGCGATTGATGCTTATGCCCCTTTTTATTAAATCGGCAAAGTACCAAAAAAATTCCAAAGAATTAATGACATCCATTAAGCCTGAACTAGATGTACTTACTGCTAAATATAAGAATAGTAATGATGAATCTGAAAAAATAATGGTTCAACATAAAATTCAAGAATTAACTTCAGATTCATTGAAAAGTTCTTTATTGGGTTGTTTACCGATTATCGTTCAATTACCTGTAATATTTTCATTGTACTATGCGATTAAGTTAGATACGGTGATCGCAAGTGAAAATTTCCTTTGGATGAATTTGGGTACAGTAGATATTGGCATTTCAATGATTGCTTGTTTAATCTATTTCATTCAAAGTTGTCTCTCATTAGATAAAAGCCAACCAATGAATCTGAAGATTATGGTGTTCATTAATCCAATCATGATCCTAATTTTTAGTTTGTTTAATCCAGCGATTATTCCAATATATTGGACTGTCAGTGCTTTATTACTAACGGTTCAACAATTGATTATTAAAAAATGGTATAGATAGAACGAGAAAGTCCTCTCTTTATTAAGGGAGGATTTTTAATTTCTCTAATTAACTTTAGTGTATGTGCTCTAGTTGACTTCTATCTTGAAAAAACAACGGTATTCATCCTATAATAAAAAGGTTATAGTAAAAGATTAAAAAGGAGCGTCCGTTATGGCGAACGAAGTAAGATCGCAAGTGAACATTAAGCTCATTTCTAAGATTCGTCCAAGTGATGGAGAGTCTGAAAGTTATGAAATGTGGCTCAAAGGGCAGCTACTTGAAAAAGCAGGAAGCTTGTATTTGAAATATGATGAGGTGCAGGAGGATAAAACCATCCGCACTACTATGAAGTTAGGTCATGAGAAGGCACTAATTATGCGTGCTGGAGCTGTCAATATGCGGTTACCATTGAACATAATTGAACAACAAAAGGGGCATTATGAAAGTGAGTTTGGCTCCATGCCACTCGTTATAGACACACAAAAAATGACGTTTACGAAACAGGCAGTAAGCGGAGATTTCCATGTACAGTACGACTTACTAATGGGTGGGCAATCCGTTGGCAATTATACATTAGATATTACATTTACGGAGGTACAATGATGAACGCAGTAGAACAAGTACAACAAGCTATTAGAGCAGCGTTAGCTCAAGCCGTTGAAAAAGCAGGCTTAGTTGAGGCTGACACAGAATTAACGATTCACTTGGAAACACCAAAGGATAAGACAAATGGTGACTATGCAACAAACATTGCAATGCAATTAACGAAAGTAGCTAAGAAGCCGCCTCGTGCTATCGCGGAAGCTATTTTAGAAAACCTGGATACAACAGGAACAGATATTGAAAAGATTGATATTGCTGGTCCTGGTTTCATGAATATCACAGTACGTAAAGATTTCCTAACAGGGGTAGTTACACAGGTTCTTGAGCAAGGTGCTAACTATGGTCGTTCAAATACAGGTGCAGGCGAGAGAATTCAAGTAGAGTTTGTTTCTGCGAATCCTACAGGAGACCTCCATTTAGGGCATGCACGCGGCGCATCTGTCGGAGATTCGCTGTGTAATGTGTTAGATATGGCTGGTTATAGTGTCTCTCGTGAATACTATATTAATGATGCAGGAAACCAAATTAATAACCTAGCTTACTCATTAGAAGCACGTTATAAGCAAGCCTTAGGATTGGATGCTGAAATGCCAGAGGACGGCTACCATGGCCCAGATATTATTGAAATTGCTGGTAAGCTAGCGAAAGAGCATGGTGATGCAATATTAGCAAAATCAGATGAAGACCGTTTTGCATTCTTCCGTCAGCATGGTTTAGCGTTAGAATTAGATAAATTAAAAACAGACCTAGCAAACTTCCGTGTAAACTTTGATGTCTGGTATTCTGAGACGTCTCTATATGAAAACGGGAAAATCGAAGTAGCATTAGATAAATTAAAAACAAATGGTCATGTGTTTGAAGAGGATGGTGCCACTTGGTTCCGCTCCACAACATTTGGTGATGATAAAGACCGTGTGTTAATTAAAAACGATGGTTCGTTCACATATTTAACGCCAGATATTGCTTACCATGAGGATAAAATTGTCCGTGGCTTTGATAAATTAATCAATATTTGGGGAGCTGACCACCACGGTTATATTCCTCGTATGAAAGCAGCAATTCAAGCACTAGGCTATGATCGTGATACATTAGAAGTAGCAGTTATTCAAATGGTTCAGCTTTATAAAAACGGTGAAAAATTTAAAATGTCTAAACGTACAGGGAATGCAGTAACAATGCGGGAGCTTGTAGAAGAAGTTGGCCTAGATGCAGTTCGTTACTTCTTTGTGAAGACAGCAGGCGATTCTCATATGGACTTTGACCTTGACCTTGCAGTATCACAATCCAATGAAAACCCAGTGTACTATGCACAATATGCGCATGCACGTATTTCATCAATCTTACGTTCAGCAAATGAACAAGGTTTTGCTGCTTCAACAGAAAATCTTAACCTGCTTACAGCTGAAAAAGAGATTGATTTACTGAAAAAAATAGGCGATTTCCCGCAAGTGGTAGCTGAAGCGGCGAAGCACCGTACACCACATCGTATCGCAAATTATATTCAAGAAACAGCAGCTACTTTCCATAGTTTCTATAATGCAGAAAAAGTATTAGATGCTTCAAACAAAGAGTTAACAGAAGCTCGCTTAGCATTAATTACTGCTGTTCGTACAACAATTGCCAATGCGCTACGCTTAATCGGCGTATCAGCACCAGAAAAAATGTAATAATTAATTTTAGCCCCTAACATGAAATGTGTTAGGGGCTTTTTAAATGGATAGAGCGGAAAATGAACGATGAAATTTTAAAAGTGACGGTTAGAAGTATGAAGGCAACGGATAGGTACTGAGATTTTCTTTTTCAAACCTAATTTTTCTGTTAATTTAGAAAATTTTGTTGAAGTTTACGTTAACGTCAATGGTATACTGTTGCCAATTAGGGAGGGGGAGACGGTTTTGAAGACGATTCAGGAGGTGGCTAAGGAGTTTGATGTGTCTACACGCACAATTCGTTATTATGAGGAGCTTGGACTTCTTTGTCCCCAACGTTCTTCTACCAATCAACGAACCTTTTCGAAAAAAGAATTAGCGAAGCTCAAGCTTATTTTCAGGGGGAAACGTTACGGCTTTTCACTGGAAGAAATCAAGGAAATGATTTTACTTTTTGATTTTGATCGCTCAGGGATTCAACAGTTGGAGCGAACAGTTGAATACGGGGAGCAAAAAATTCAAGAGATTGATAGTAAAATAGCTGAGCTTACGCAAATGAGAAATGAATTACAACAAATGCATGGCATGTTTAATGAAAAATTAACGACTTTAAAGGGAGAGATGCACGATGAATAGTTCCAATTTATTAGCACGTAATGCCCGTAAGTATCCGAAAAAAGAAGCCGTTATTTGTCATGGCAGAAGAATAACCTATCATGATTTAGATGAGCAAGTGTCCCGTTTTAGTCATGCTTTGCTAGAGCAGGGGGTAAGGCAGGGAGATAAGGTTCTGATTTTTATGCCTAACGTTGTGGAGTTTGTTGTTAGCTATTTTGCTATTCAGCGTATTGGCGCTATTGTCGTTCCAGTCAATGCTAAATTTACATTACAGGAAGTAGAATATGTGGCGCAACATGCTGAAGCGAAGGCGATTATTGTTCATGAAGCCATTTTTGCAACAGTCGAGCATATAGTAATCCCGTTAAAAATTAAAACAGGACAACAAATAACAGGCTGGCTTCATTATGAAACAATGATTCAAAATGCCAGTGCACAAATGATTGATTGCCAGTTGCATGAGGATGATGCTTCGACTATTTTGTACACATCAGGGACGACTGGGAAACCAAAGGGCGTGTTGTTTAGCTATCGCAATATTATAACGGTGGCACAAATGATTGCAGTTGAAATGGAAGTCAAGCCTGAAAGCCGTATCTTGCTGATGATGCCATTAACCCATTCGGCCCCATTGCATTTATTTTTAATGGCAGGTGTACTTGTAGGCTCTACGATTGTGTTAACACCAACTTTTACACCAGACTTATTTATTGATTCCATTGAACAGGAAATAACGACCCATTTCTTTGGAGCACCTGTTGCATATTTATTAACAGCACAGATGCCAAGATTGCAATCAGCCGATTTGTCCTCCATGAAGTGGTGGGTATACGGTGGAGCACCTTTATCCGAAAGCGAAGTTCGTTTCATTCAACAGGCATTCCGCACAAATAATTTAACATGTGTTTATGGATTAACAGAGGCGGGGCCAAGTGGATCATTGCTATTTGGCAAGGAGCATGAAGCAAAGGCCGGGAGTATTGGTCAGCGTGCGCCTTTAGGTACAGAGATACGTATTGTTAACGACAATGGCGAAGATGTACTAGCAGGAGAAGTGGGGGAAATCGTTTTATTAGGAGAGGGCAATATGCTGGGGTACTACAGGGATGAAGTGGCAACTAATGCGGCCTTTATAGACGGCTGGTTAAAAACAGGAGATCTAGCTCGAAAGGATGAAGACGGCTTTATTTGGATTGTTGATCGAAAAAAAGATGTGATTATTTCGGGTGGTGTCAATATTTATCCAAAAGAAATTGAAGATTGCATTTTAAGCTTTGAGGGGATATTTGAAGTGGCAGTGATTGGTGTTCCACATCCACAGTGGGGAGAGACAGTGAAGGCTATTTATTCTGCTAAACAGGATATTGATGAAGATGCTCTAAAAGATTATTTAGAGGGGCAGCTTGCTAAGTATAAAATACCGCGTATTTTCGAAAAAATGGAAGCGCTACCACGTAATGCGTCAGGCAAAATTTTAAAACAATCCTTGAAGGGACAAGAGGTGAGATAGCATGAAGGTTTTACAACAAGAAGTATCACGCACAACCAATTTCTTTACAGATGATGAAACGCTTCAAAAAGTGTTGGAAATGATGTTGGATAAAGAGTTTTCATCTTATGCGCATCGAGAATTGACGGACTTTGGTGAGCTATGTGCTGGTGCTATAGACGTGAGGGCGAAACATACCGATCGACAAGGGGAGCCCCGCCTTCAAAGATATAATGCTTATGGCGAAGAGGTCTCAGAGGTGTGGGTCAATGATGGCTACAAAAAAACAATCGAGGAGACCTATAATACAGGCATTGTTGGTTATGTGCATAAGGATATTCCTCAACTAGGTCACAAAGGGAATTATGTCTATAGTTTTGCGCAAGGTTATTTACTGTCACATGCGGAGCCCGGTTTTTATTGCCCTGTGACGTTAACGATGGCCACTGCCTATTTATTAGACCATTATGCAGAGGAAGAAGTTAAGCAGCGCTTCTTACCGCATGTTTGTGCAACAGGCGATATGGAGCTATATGAGGGAGCGACATTTTTAACGGAACGACAAGGAGGCTCAGATGTTGGTGCGAATATAGTAGAAGCAAAACTGGTGGGGAATGAATACCGCCTCTATGGTGAAAAGTATTTCGCCTCCAATGCAGGGATGTGTGGGGTTGCAATGGTATTGGCACGAATAGAGGGTGCACAAGTAGGCTCTAAAGGATTAACTTTATTTGCAGTTCCATGGCGTAATGAAGATGGATCGGCTAATCATCTTCGGATTCGACGACTAAAAGATAAATTAGGTGTGAAAGCAGTTCCATCTGGTGAGGTAGAGTTTAATGGGGCACTAGCTTATGTGGTTGGTGAACAAAATAAAGGAATCTATTATATGCTGGAGGCGCTTAATTTATCAAGAATTTGTAATGCAGTGGCATCCATTGGTATTATGCGCCGTGGCTTCTTAGAGGCGAAGCATTATGTGTCAAATCGCTATGCCTTTGGTAAACCTTTAACTCAATTCCCAATGATCCAGGATACATTAGGTAAATTTGCAGCTAAGCTACATGTAGAAGTAGCCACAATTTTTGATCTTATTCAATTATACGATAAAGTGACGAGTGGTCAGGGGACACAACAAGATATTATAATGAATCGTTTGTATATTGCGATTATGAAAAAAGAAACGGCGGAGCAGGCGGTCCATTATGCAAGTGAAGCAATAGAGTTGCATGGCGGTAATGGTTATATTGAAGACTTTGTGACACCGCGCTTACTGAGAGATGCACAAGTATTGACGGTATGGGAGGGCACGGCTAATATACTAGCCTTGGAGCTTATTCGCTTAGTTGATAAATTCCGTGCGCATGAGTTGTTTGTTCAAGAGATGAAGGATCGGTTAGAAAGTTTAACAGACAATCCATTCGTGCGAATCGTTCAAGATCAATTAACTAAACTAGCGGCATCATTACAAACTTTTAGTGCTTTAGATGAAGCAACAAAAACGTTTGAAGCAAAAGATGTTGCGAAAAAAATGGCTCAACTATATGAAAGTGTTATAGCCGTTGAATGGGCACAAAGATTTGGTGGGAAATATGAAAAACTAGCGGATGTTTATTTAGAGCAAACATGGTCATTGCGATCGATGGGTGCTCCAATGAAAACTGTACAGTATTATTCCGAAATTGTATAACAACCTTAGGAGTCGTCTTGAATGGAGGCGACTTCTTTTGTTTTCATGTATAATAAAATCAACTGAATATTATAAAGGTTCTTTACTTACGTAAAGTGAAAAGGGAAATCGGTGTAATTCCGATGCGGTCCCGCCACTGTATGTGTGAGTTTTTTCAAATAATGCCACTGAAGATTTCGGGAAGGTCTGAAAAAACGTAATGAGCACAAGCCAGGAGACCTGCCTTTATAGCATAGACATGACAGCCTACGAGGATAGGATGGTGGATTTTGTATCAGTTTTTTTGGTGCGATTTTGACCCCTCATCATTCGAAGATGAGGGGTCTTATTTTTATGGAAGAATACTTCTAACACATGAACGCACAAATCAACGAAGGAGGATTCACATGAAGAAATTTTGGAAAATAGGGGTATCAGCATTTTTAACGATAGGGTTGCTAGCAGCTTGTGGACAAGAGGCACAAAAAGACAATTCCACAACTACAGAGGAGCAAACACAACAAGAAACATCTAAGGCAGAAGAAGCAACATTCCCAATGACTATAACTGATGCTATTGGGAAGGATATTACACTAGAGGCTCCTCCTGAGAAAATAGTGTCACTTATTCCAAGTAACACAGAAATATTGTTTGGCCTAGGTTTAAAGGATGAAATAGTAGGGGTTACAGACAACGACGATTATCCACAAGAGGTAGCTGAAAAGGATAAGGTTGGTGGCATGGAGTACAATATTGAACAAATTATTGCCTTAAAGCCAGATATCGTTTTTGCACATGAATCAAGCATGTCTCTTTCGGAATCAGCCATAGCACAGCTAGAATCGGCGGGCGTGAAAGTATTTGTTGTAAAAAATGCCCAAGATTTTAATGAAATTTATACAACGATTGAACAGCTTGGGCGTGCCACAGGGAAATTACCAGAAGCTGAAAAAATTATTGCTGACATGAAGGCGAAAGTGGAAGAGGTTCAGGGGAAAGTGAAAGACGTAGAACCTAAGAACGTTTTTGTAGAAGCCTCTGATGAACCTAATATCTATACAGCTGGTCAAGGCACATTTATGAACGCAATGCTGGAGATGATCCATGCAAAAAATGTAGCAGCAGACGGTGATAATTGGTATGAAATTGGTGCAGAACAAATTATCACAAAAAATCCAGATGTCATCGTGGTGACATATAATTATGTACCTGATATTTTAACAAAAATACCAAAGCGTGCTGGTTTCGACACAATGAATGCAGTGAAAAATAATGCCATTGTGCAAGTAGATGAAAGCACAACAAGCCGTCAGGGACCACGTTTAGCGGATGGTCTTGAGGAATTAGCAAAAGCCATCTACCCAGAGGTATTTAAGTGAAAAAAGTAGTAACAGCCTATGTATTAACATGTGCGCTTCTTATCATTAGCATCTGGTGTGGCGTAGCTATAGGCTCAGTTCATATTCCATTAGAAGTATTGTGGAATCAGGCAGTTGATGAAACAGCCGCCAATATCTTTTGGAAAATTCGCTTGCCCCGTGTGCTCTTAGCGGGGCTAGTAGGTGCATCTCTGGCTATTGCGGGAGCAGCTTTCCAAGGTCTATTAAAAAATCCACTAGCAGATCCATATACGCTAGGTGTTTCATCGGGTGCTTCTGTAGGTGCAGTCATGACAATATTTTTTAATATCTCTATACCTGTTGTAGGTTTGTATGCCTTACCAACTTTTAGCATGGTAGGCGCAATCATCACGATGGTTGTTGTCATGAGCTTTGCTAGGATAGTAGACCGGTCTTTAAAAATGGAAACACTCATTTTGACTGGCGTTATTTTTAGTTCATTTTTAGGTTCGCTAATTTCTTTAATGATTGCCTTATCCGGTGAGGAGCTACGCCAAGTAATTGGCTGGCTACTCGGTTCGGTGTCTATGCGTGGTTGGCCTTATGTCCAAATGATTATCCCATTTGTCATTGTTGGCTCGCTTATGATATGGACACAGAGACGAGAGCTCAATGTTTTGTTATATGGGGAAGAAAGGGCGAAGCATTTAGGTGTCAATGTCAAGCGCAGTAAGTATTTGATTTTAGCAGGTGGATCTATGCTAACGGGGGCAGCTGTAGCTGTTTCAGGTACAATTGGCTTTGTAGGGTTGGTTGTACCACATATGACAAGAATGATTTGGGGTTCTGATCACCGCCATTTACTGCCATTATCTTTTTTGAATGGCGCAACATTACTTATAATTTGTGATTTAGTAGCAAGAACAATCATCTTGCCAAGGGAACTGCCGATTGGTGTAATTACTGCATTTATAGGCGCGCCTGTTTTTTCCTATATTTTTTATAAGCAACGTAGAGGCAAGGGGGTACGGGCGTGATTGTTGTTGAACATCTATCAGGTGGTTATGAAGACGTACCGATTGTCAAGGATATAAGTTTTACTGTTAAAAAAGGAAAGATACTTGGTATTTTAGGGCCTAATGGCAGCGGGAAATCTACATTACTCAAGGTAATGAGTGGGATCCTACCAGCAACTACTGGCACGATTGCAATTGATGGACAAAATATCCTTTCCTACAATGCTCGTGCTTTGGCAAAAAAGATGGCTGTTTTACCACAGCTTCATGCGAATGCTTTCTCAAATACTGTAAGGGAAGCTGTTTCACTTGGTCGTTATCCGCATCAAACAGGTTTTTTTTCAAGCTGGTCTGAGCGTGATGAACAGGCAGTCCAACACGCAATGTTACAAACAGGCGTAAAACGTTATGAGCATACGCCAATGGAATTTTTATCGGGTGGCGAACAGCAAAGAGTTTTTGTAGCACAGGCACTTGCTCAAACTGCAGAAGTTTTATTGCTAGATGAGCCAACAAATCATTTAGACATTGCCCATCAACGTCAAATTTTAGATATGGTACGGAAGGAAGCAGTGGAGTGTGGTTTAACAGTGGTGATGGTATTACATGATATGAATTTAGCTTCTCTCTATTGTGATGAATTATTACTCATGGAAAGCGGACAAATGAGAGCTTTTGGGGCACCTCATGAGGTATTAATTGCTTCTCAAATTGAAGAAATTTATCAAGCTCGAGTGGCTACATATGCTCATCCAGAAATTCCTAAACCACAAATTACGATGATGCCTGCAGCAATCGACTATCAGCAGCGAGCTGTCATAAAAAAAGAACATTTCATGATAACGGAACACTTTATTCAACTTCAATCAGAGATTCCTTTAAAAACGGTATCCTCTGCTGTCCATAACCCTGGTATTGGATGGCATAATTGTTTATTAAATCGCTCTGTGCCTGGTGATTATGTGATCAGTGATGTCAAGAGAGAAGTCAATGAGTTTTTGCAAAGAGGGGATTTTTCGCCTACGAATACTGTTGTCATGTTGACAGCAGTGCCAACAGCTCTTGTAGCAATCAATGAATTTTATGCACCTTTTGGCAGTGTGATAGTAGCTGTTACAGCTGGAGTGGGCAATGCGGTCGATGTATCACGTGTGCACGAAAGGCAAGATGAACCATATATTGGTACTATTAATACGTGGGTAATTATCAATGGCTGTTTATCGGATGAAGCATTTTTTCAGGCCATGATGACAGCTACAGAGGCAAAAACGAAAGCTTTACAATCAGAAAATATCCGTGATGAGCGAAGTGGAACTATTGCTACAGGTACTGCTACAGATAGTCTTTTAATTGCAGCAACTCAAAAGGGGAAAGAAATGTTGTATGGTGGTCCCATTACGGAAGTTGGTAAAATGATTGCGAAGGGTGTTTTTGAAACTACGGTTCAAGCTATTAGGAATTATAAAAATCAATTTTAGGAGATGAGAGAGATGAAGCTTTATACAAAAACAGGGGATACGGGTAAAACGAGTCTTATAGGAGGACGCGTTGATAAAGATAGTTTACGTGTTGAGACATATGGGGCTATTGATGAATTAAATTCTTTTATTGGGAAAGCTGTAAGTGAATTAGATCAAGCGCTTTTCAAGGATATTTTAACGGATCTAGAAACGATTCAACATGAGCTGTTCGATGCCGGCGGTGATCTTGCAAACGTGATGAAAGAACGGCATTATAAGCTAACAGAACAACCGATTGAGGTGCTGGAAGCTCGTATTGATGCACTGTCGGATGAAGCGCCACCATTACAACGTTTTATTTTGCCAGGAGGAGCACCAGCAGCCGCCACTTTACACATTGCTCGCACTGTTGCACGTCGAGCAGAACGTGAAATGGTGACACTTATGAAAGAGGTTGAAGATGTGCCAAAGGTTGTACAAAAATATTTAAATCGATTATCAGATTATTTATTTGCAGCTGCACGCGTTGTGAATGCTCGATTAAATGTAGCAGATGTTGAATATATTCGTAGTGGTAATGTCTTTAAAAAATAAAAATTTAGTTTTCTATGGAAAGTAAAAAATGCTACTTTGAAAAAATTCAGGGTGGCTTTTTTTCTTGTAAAATGTAAGAATATAAAATTATCAGAAATATTTCCGTTTTATGTTGACTGAATGCTCACTCATTTATTAGAATAGGAATATAATGATAAAGTGACGCACATTTTTGTATGAGCTAGCAAATTTACCACAAAGAGAGAAAATTACGACAAACTAAAGGGGGGACCAACCATGAGTCCATTATTAATTGCTAACATTGTCTTAACAGTCGTGGTTGTACTTTATGCAGTAGGATTGTTCTTCTATCTGTTGAAAACACGCTATAAGTATGTGCAGTTGGGGAAAAAGGTTGAGTTTGATGAAAGTGTTAAAGAACGACTTCGCTATATTATGGTCAATGTATTTGGTCAAAATAAGCTATTAAAAGATCCAAAGAGTGGTTTAATTCACGTTATGTTTTTCTATGGATTTTTAATGGTGCAGCTAGGGGCCATTGATTTAATTTGGAAAGGATTAGCGCCAGGTTCACATCTACCACTAGGTATTTTCTATGGTGTCTTTACATTCTTCCAGGAACTTGTAGTTTTAATGATTTTGATAGCGGTTGTGTGGGCCTTTTACCGACGCTATGTTGAAAAGCTAGTACGTTTAAAACGTGGGTGGAAAAACGGTCTTGTATTAATTTTCATTGGTGGCTTAATGGTATCGACGTTAATCGCTAATGGTATGGGTTTAATTTGGCATGGTGAGGGATTAACATATACGGAGCCAGTTGCTTCAAGTATTGCTGCTATTCTTGGCTTCTTACCTGCATCGGTAGCTGCTGGTGTATTTTATGTCATGTGGTGGGCCCATTTATTAATTCTTTTAACATTCCTTGTGTATGTACCACAATCCAAACATTTCCATTTAATTGTAAGTCCGATTAATGTTTACATGAATCGCTTAGACCGTACAGGGACATTGACACCAATTGATTTTGAAGCTTTAGAAGAGGCCGGAGAAAATGCGGAAAGTGAAGAGGATATGCCTTCTATTGGGGTGGGACGCATACAGGACTTCACACAAAAGCAAATGCTTGATCTGTATTCTTGTGTAGAATGTGGACGCTGTACAAATATGTGTCCAGCAACAGGGACAGGAAAAATGCTGTCTCCTATGGATTTAATCGTGAAATTACGAGATCATTTAACATTTACAGGTGCTGTTGAAACAAAGCAAAAGCCTTGGGTGCCTTATCAATTCTTTGCTAATACAAAGGGTAATAAGCTTGCTATGGCAGCTGGTGCTGAAGGGGCTGTGATTGAAGATATCTACAGTCCATCTTTAATCGGTGATGTGATTACGGAGGAAGAGATTTGGGCATGTACGACTTGTCGTAACTGTGAGGATCAATGCCCTGTAATGAACGAGCATGTTGATAAAATAATTGACCTACGTCGTTATTTAACAATGACAGAGGGGAAAGTAAATCCTGATGCGCAACGTGCTATGACGAATATCGAGAGACAAGGAAATCCTTGGGGCTTAAATCGTAAAGAAAAAGAAAATTGGCGTGATCTAGATCCAACGATCCAAATTCCTACCGTAAAAGAGTTGAAAAAGTCTGGCGAGGAAATGGAATATCTATTCTGGGTTGGTTCAATGGGCGCATTTGATAACCGCTCTCAAAAAATTGCTTTAGCATTCTGTCGTCTATTAAACGAAGCTGGTGTAAAGTTTGCAATCTTAGGAAATAAAGAGAAGAACTCTGGGGACACACCTCGTCGTTTAGGAAATGAATTCTTGTTCCAAGAACTAGCTACGGCAAATATTGATGAGTTTGTTAAAAATGATGTGAAAAAAATTGTTACAATTGATCCTCATGCATACAATATCTTTAAAAATGAATACCAAGATTTTGGTTGGAAAGGCGAAGTATATCATCATACTGAATTATTAAATCAGTTAATTGAAGAGAACCGTCTAGCATTAAATTACGAGGTTCATGAAACAATTGTTTTCCATGATTCATGTTACTTAGGTCGTTACAATGATGTCTATGATGCGCCGCGAGAAATTCTACGTGGTATTCCTGGCGTGAAGTTAGTCGAAATGGAACGTAATCGCGAATCAGCAATGTGCTGTGGTGCAGGTGGCGGTCTCATGTGGATGGAAGAGCATGTCGGCAATCGCATTAACGTAGCTCGGACAGAACAGGCATTAGCAACCAATGCTTCAGTTATTTCATCTGGTTGTCCATACTGCTTAACAATGCTGGAGGATGGTACAAAGGCAAAAGAAGTAGAAGATTCCATTGGAACATTCGATGTTGCAGAGTTATTAGAGCGTTCAGTGTTTGGGGAAAAAATAAAAGCGGGTGACAACTCTTCTGAAGAAGCAGTAGAAGAAACACTTGAAGAAGTAGTCGTGTCAGTAGAAAATATGAATCAAAACGAGAATACTGAAATAAGCGCAGAAAAATGATTATTATTGTAGAAATATTTTAGTTATCTGAAAAATATAAATTGCACAATAAAAAATTGTTTTGTAGAATAAGATTAAATGGAAATGGGAGTTGAAATGAAAACTCCCATTTTTCATCGATAGAAGTCGAGCGAGCGTTCAGTCAATAAAATGCTCTACTACTTCATCGAGAACGTAAAACAAAAGGGGTGTTTTACTTGAATAGAGCTGTAATTTTAGCAGGAGCAAGAACGGCATTTGGTAAATTTGGTGGTTCATTATCAGCATTACATGCAAGTGATTTAGGTGCCATTGCTATTAAGGGTGCATTAGAGAAAGCCAATATTGGCTTTGATGATGTCAATGAGGTAATTTTAGGCTCGGTTTTACAAGGGGGACAGGGGCAAATTCCTTCTCGACAGGCTGCAATAAAAGCTGATTTGCCAATAGGGGTAAAAACAGAAACAATCAATAAAGTTTGTGCGTCAGGGATGCGTGCAGTGACATTGGCAGATCAACTGATTCGGTTAGGGGACGAAGAAGTTATTGTTGCTGGTGGAATGGAGTCCATGTCCAATGCACCATATTATCTGTTAAATGGTCGAACAGGCTTACGAATGGGTGATTCAACAATGGTTGATGGCATGCTTTATGATGGATTAACATGTGCCTTTAATCCAGCAAAACCACATATGGGTACCTATGGTAATTTAACAGCTAAAGAATTCTCACTAAGTCGTGAGGAGCAGGACGCTTGGTCAGTTCGTAGCCATGAACGAGCACTAGCAGCGATTGACAATGGATATTTTGCAGAAGAAATCGTTCCTGTGGAGATTCCACAACGAAAAGGTGAGCCACTTGTTGTCGATACAGATGAAGCGCCAAGAGCAGGTACATCTTTAGAAGTACTGGCAAACCTTAAACCAGCCTTTGATAAGGACGGTACCATTACAGCAGGTAATGCACCTGGTGTAAACGACGGTGCATGTGCACTCGTAATAATGAACGAGGAACGCGCGACACGTGAGGGTAGAGAGCCATTGGCAATTATTATAGGCCATGAAGAGCTTGCGATTGAGCCAGAAAATTTCCCGCAAACGCCAGGTCTAGTCATTAATAAGCTATTGAAAAAGACTAACAAATCATTAGTAGATATTGATTTGATTGAAATTAATGAAGCCTTTGCTGCAGTCGCTTTAGTGAGTAAGCAATTAGCAGATCTAGATGCAGAAAAGATTAATGTTAATGGCGGTGCAGTTGCTCTAGGACATCCAATTGGTGCCTCTGGTGCACGTATTATTTTAACGCTTGCACACGAACTAAAGCGTAGAGGCGGTGGCATCGGCATTGCAGCTATTTGTTCAGGTGGTGGGCAAGGCGATGCAATTATGATTGAAGTACCGAAAACAGGGGGACTGAACTGATGGGAATTCAAAAGGTAATGGTCATTGGCGCAGGGCAAATGGGCTCTGGCATTGCGCAGGTTTGCGCACAAGCAGGCTTAGAAGTGAAATTGAATGACATTAAACAAGAGTTTTACGAACGTGGAATAGGGGGTATTACGAATAACTTATCACGTGATGTTGAAAAGGGTCGTAAAACAGAAGATGAAAAAACTGCAATTTTAGGCCGCATCACTATGTCGCTAGATTTACAAGATGCTAGTGATGTAGATATTATCATTGAAGCAGCTGTAGAAAATATGGAAGTGAAGCAAACCATTTTTAAACAACTCGATACTATTGCACAGGCACATGCAATTTTAGCTACAAATACATCTTCACTGCCTATTACAGAAATTGCTGCTGTAACAAATCGACCAGAGCAAGTCATTGGCATGCATTTTATGAATCCGGTGCCTGTCATGAAGCTTGTAGAAATTATTCGAGGTTTAGCAACAACGGATGAAGTGTACAAAGCGGTAGAAGAGATGACTGTCAAATTATCGAAAACACCAGTTGAGGTTAATGACTTCCCAGGATTTATTTCAAACCGAATTTTACTGCCTATGATCAATGAAGCAATTTATGCTTTATACGAAGGAGTAGCGTCGAAAGAAGCGATTGACGATGTCATGAAGCTTGGTATGAACCATCCGATGGGGCCGTTAACATTGGCGGACTTTATTGGCTTAGATACTTGTCTCTCTATTATGGAGATTTTACATGAAGGTTTAGGAGATAGTAAATATCGACCTTGTCCACTGCTTCGTAAATATGTAGCAGCTGGTTGGCTAGGGAAAAAATCAGGAAGAGGTTTTTACGTTTACGAGTAATCCTATGGGGATGGGGTTATCGAGATGCAAAAGGACAACTTAGAGGGGTGACATAATAGATGCATTTACAGTTTACAGATGAACAAATTATGATGCGCGATATGGTTCGTAATTTTGCCCAGGAAAAAATTCAACCATGGGTAGAGCGAATGGAAGCAGGGGAGTTCCCACGTGAGCTACTTCAGCAAATGGGTGAACTTGGCTTAATGGGTATCACAACACCTGAAGAGCTTGGTGGCTCTGGCATGGATTTTACATCGTATATTATTGCGATTAATGAATTATCGAAAGTAAGTGCTGTAATGGGTGTTATTTTATCAGTGCACACTTCGGTTGGAACAAATCCAATCATTTACTTTGGGAATGAAGAACAAAAGAAACGTTATGTGCCTAAACTTGCAGCGGGTGAATATTTAGGGGCCTTTTGTTTAACAGAACCTGGTGCCGGTTCAGATGCAGGATCGCTTCAATCAAAAGCGGTGCGAGATGGTGAAGAATATGTCATCAATGGCTCCAAAGTATTTATTACAAATGGTGGAGAGGCTGATGTATATATTGTATTCGCATCAACGAATACAGCTGAAAAAACACGAGGTATTTCTGCTTTTATCGTTGAAAAGGGAACGCCTGGTTTAATCATTGGAAAAGACGAACATAAAATGGGCTTACATGGTTCACGTACTGTTCAACTAACATTCGATAATTGTCGAATTCCAGCCAGCAACCTTTTAGGGGAAGAAGGGGAAGGCTTCAAAATAGCGATGGCCAACTTAGATGTTGGACGCATTGGTATTGCGGCACAGGCTTTAGGAATTGCTGAAGCAGCCCTTGAGGCAGCTACTTCATATGCTAAAGAACGTATTCAATTCGGCAAATCGATTGTTACACAACAAGGAGTTGGTTTTAAGCTAGCTGACATGGCAACAGCAGTGGAATCGTCAAAACTGCTAGTCTACCATGCAGCAGATCTACGTGCGAAAGGTTTACCATGCGGCGCAGAAGCTTCAATGGCGAAGCTATTTGCATCACGAACAGCTGTACAAACAGCAATAGAAGCCGTTCAAGTGTTTGGTGGCTATGGCTATACAGAAGATTACCCAGTAGAGCGGTATTTCCGCGATGCCAAGGTAACAGAAATATATGAAGGAACAAGTGAAATTCAAAGACTAGTTATTAGTAAACATTTACTGAAATAAAACCTCGTGTAAGGTTATTGTATGTAGCTATGGGGATGGCTTAAATTTGTAGGTTACTACATAAAGCGAGTAAACTGCTCTAAAGAGGGTGGAAATCGTCCATTAAAGTGTGAGAACCACTTTACAAAGCGCTAAAACCACTCAAATTAACCTACAATTACACAGAACAGAGTCTAATAAAAAGGGGAAATGGACAATGAACTTTCAGTTAACAGAAGAGCATGAACAATTACGTGAAATGATTCGAGATTTCGCTATTAATGAAGTGGCTCCAACAGCGGCAGAACGTGACGAAAATGAAGAATTTGACCGTGGGATTTTCGATAAAATGGCGGAGCTTGGATTAACAGGTATTCCATGGCCAGAGGAATATGGTGGTGCTGGATTTGATTATCTTGCATATGTCATTGCTGTTGAGGAATTATCACGTGTATGTGCATCAACAGGGGTAACGTTATCTGCGCACACATCACTAGCAGGCTGGCCGCTTTATAAGTTCGGTTCAGAAGAACAGAAACAAAAGTACCTTCGTCCAATGGCTGAAGGAAAGCATATTGGTGCTTACGGTTTAACAGAACCAGGATCAGGTTCAGATGCGGGTGGCATGAAAACTTACGCAAAACGTGATGGCGATGATTATATTTTAAATGGCTCAAAAATCTTTATTACAAATGGTGGAGTAGCAGATACATATATTGTATTTGCAGTAACTGATCCTGAAGCAAAAAACGGTACGTCAGCATTTATCGTGGAAGCTGGATTTGAAGGTTTTTCTGTGGGTAAGAAAGAGAAAAAATTAGGAATTCGTTCATCACCTACTACAGAAATTATTTTCGAAAACTGTCGTGTTCCGAAAGAAAACCTGCTAGGAGCTGAAGGGGAAGGCTTTAAGATTGCGATGACGACACTAGATGGTGGGCGTAATGGCATTGCGGCTCAAGCTGTAGGAATTGCACAAGGAGCACTTGATGCAGCAGTTGACTATGCGAAAGAACGTGTACAATTTGGTAAACCAATCACTGCAAATCAAGGTGTATCCTTTAAATTAGCGGATATGGCAACTCAAATTGAGGCATCTCGACTTCTTACATACCAAGCTGCATGGTTAGAGTCTAATAACCTACCATATGGTAAGGCATCTGCAATGGCGAAATTAATGGCAGGCGATACTGCGATGAGTGTAACGACTGAGGCGGTTCAAGTATTTGGTGGTTATGGTTATACGAAAGATTATCCAGTAGAACGCTTTATGCGTGATGCGAAAATCACACAAATTTATGAAGGTACGCAAGAGATTCAACGTCTAGTTATCTCGCGTATGTTAACTAAATAATTGATGACAGAAAAAGATAAAAGGCCCCAAGTACAGTCAACTGTAAAAGATGAAAATTTAATCGCCATTCGTCGTGAGCAAATGATTCAGGGAGCTATTAAGTTATTCAAAGAAAAAGGCTTCCATCGGGCCACAACGAGAGAAATCGCAAAAGCTGCAGGTTTTAGTATCGGTACCTTATATGAGTACATCCGAACAAAAGAAGATGTTCTTTACCTCGTATGTGATAGTATCTATCATCATGCAATGGAGCGACTTTCAAGTTACGAGATTAAAGCAGGAACAATCGAAGAGTTGAAGGAAATGATTCGAGAATATTTCCTTCAAATTGATAGCATGGTTGATGAGCTAACAATCATGTATCAAGAAACAAAATCATTGTCAAAAGAAGCACAACGCTATGTCTTTAGTAAAGAGTTTGAAATGGTTGCTACGTTTGAAAGATTGCTGAAGCGCTGTGTACAGTCTGGTGAAATAACGATGACAGAAAAGCAAATCCATTTAGCAGCCAATAACTTAGTTGTTTCTGGACAAAGTTGGGCATTCCGCAAATGGGCATTACATCGTCAGCATTCAATTGATGAGTTTATTGACATGCAAATCACATTGTTCATTTCAGGCATAAAGGGGTTCTAATATTTCGTTAGGGGTTGTCGGTAATTGCATACAACGACATTGCAATTGCCGACTTTTTTCAATTCATTAAGGGGAGAAAGTGGGGATTTCATATGACAAAGGTAGAAGTATATCGTCCAAAAAATCACGTACGTTTTGTGACAGCATCGAGTCTTTTTGATGGACATGATGCTTCGGTCAATATTATGCGACGCATTTTGCAATCGAGCGGTGTAGAGGTAATTCATTTAGGTCATAACCGTTCAGTTGAAGAAGTCGTAAATGCTGCGATACAAGAGGATGCACAAGGTATTGCTGTTTCTTCTTATCAAGGTGGGCATATGGAATACTTTAAATATATGTATGATTTACTGCGTGAAAAAGGGGCACCACATATAAAAATTTATGGTGGTGGTGGTGGAGTTATTCTACCACGTGAAATAAAAGAGCTTCATTCTTACGGCATTGCAGGAATTTTCTCGCCTGAGGATGGCCGCGTTTTAGGGCTTCAGGGAATGATTAATGAGCAAATTAAAGGAACAGATTTTCCGACTGCTACAGGTAGCTATTTAGAGAAATTAGAGACTCTAACGACAGCGAATCCTGAAATGTTAGCGAACTTAATAACAGCTGCCGAGTCAAATGAAGATGAAGAAACGAAAAAAATGCTGGAGGAAGCACGGAAGTTTTCAAAAGGTACGCCTGTAATGGGAATTACCGGAACAGGTGGAGCAGGTAAATCTTCTTTAACCGATGAACTAATCCGTCGTTTCTTGAAAGAATTCCCAGATAAACGTGTGGCGATTCTTTCCGTCGATCCAACAAAGCAAAAAACCGGTGGGGCATTACTTGGGGATCGAATTCGTATGAATGCCATCTTTAACAACCGCGTCTATATGCGTAGCTTAGCAACACGAGGTTCTCGCACGGAATTATCCGCATCAATTGGTGACGTAATAGATGTAGTACGTGTAGCAGGCTATGATTTAATTATCGTAGAAACAAGTGGTATTGGTCAGGGCGATGCCGAAATTACAAAATATACCGATTTATCGATGTATGTCATGACAAGTGAATTCGGTGCACCAACACAACTAGAAAAAATTGACATGATTGATTTTGCAGATGTCATAGCTATCAATAAATTTGAGCGTAAAGGCTCTGAGGATGCGTTACGTCAGGTACAAAAACAATATCAACGTTCGCGAGAGCTATGGGATGACTCGCTTGATAATATGCCAGTTTATGGTACCATTGCTAGTCAATTTAATGACAAAGGAACTAATGCATTATTTGCAGCACTAGTTCAAATCATTAACCAAAAAACAGGTAGTAATTGGGAAACGAGCTATGAGCAATTTGCTAAAACGCAAAAGCAAGATGTAATTATTCCAAATGATCGTCGTTATTATTTACGGGAACTTACTGATACAGTTCGCGGTTATCATAAAAAAGCAGAACAGCAGGTGGCATTTGCTCGTCGTCTATTCCAATTAGAAGGTGCTATCGCTATGGTTAAAGAAAAAGCACCAGATGATGCACTTGTCGCATCGCTCAGTTCGTTAGCTGAAGGCGTTAGAGACGAATTAACAGCAGAATCCAAGCGTATATTAGACAATTGGCAAGCTTTAAAAGAAGCGTATGCTGGTGATGAATTTGTGACAAAAGTTCGTGATAAAGAGATTCGCACAATTTTAAAGACAACAAGTCTTTCTGGTACGAAAATTCCAAAGGTTGCATTGCCGAAGTTTGAGGACTACGGTGAAATTTTACGCTGGGTTTATAAAGAAAATGTCCCAGGAGAATTCCCGTATACAGCGGGTGTATTCCAATTCAAACGGGAAGGTGAAGATCCTAAACGCCAATTTGCTGGTGAAGGGACGCCAGAACGTACAAATAAACGCTTCCACTACTTATCTAAGGATGATGATGCGAAACGTTTATCCACTGCGTTTGATTCAGTAACATTATACGGGGAAGACCCAGATTACCGACCGGATATTTATGGTAAAGTTGGAGAATCGGGTGTATCTATTTGTACACTAGAAGATATGAAAAAACTGTATGCAGGCTTTGATTTATGTGCACCTTCCACGTCTGTATCTATGACAATAAATGGCCCAGCACCTATTATCTTGGCCATGTTCATGAATACAGCGATTGATCAGCAAATAAAATTACGTGAGCATGAGTTAGGACGTACTTTGACAGTTGAAGAATTTACAGAGACACGTGAGAAAACATTACAGGTTGTACGTGGAACCGTGCAAGCAGATATTCTGAAAGAAGATCAAGGGCAAAATACATGTATTTTTTCTACAGAATTTGCCTTACGTATGATGGGGGATATCCAACAATACTTTATCGACCATAAGGTGCGTAACTACTACTCCGTTTCAATTTCTGGCTATCATATTGCGGAGGCTGGAGCAAATCCAATTTCCCAATTAGCCTTCACATTAGCGAATGGTTTTACGTATGTAGAGTATTATTTAAGCCGTGGCATGAATATTAATGACTTCGCGCCTAACTTATCGTTCTTCTTCTCTAACGGGCTAGATCCAGAGTATACGGTAATCGGGCGAGTAGCTCGCCGTATTTGGGCGATTGTGATGCGTGATAAATATGGTGCAAATGAACGTGCCCAAAAGCTAAAATATCATATTCAAACATCAGGTCGTAGTCTACATGCACAGGAGATTGATTTTAATGATATTCGTACAACATTACAGGCATTGATGGCGCTACAGGATAATTGTAACTCCTTGCATACAAATGCCTATGATGAGGCGATTACTACGCCTACGGAGGAATCTGTACGCCGTGCAATGGCTATTCAAATGATTATTACGAAAGAGCATGGCTTAGCGAAAAACGAAAATCCGTTACAAGGTGCATTTATTGTGGAAGAACTGACAGATCTTGTAGAGGAAGCAGTCCTCGAGGAATTTGATCGCATCAATGATCGTGGTGGCGTGTTAGGGGCCATGGAAACACAATATCAACGAGGGAAAATTCAAGAGGAATCCATGCACTATGAAATGTTAAAACATTCAGGGGAGTTACCGATTATTGGTGTTAATACTTATTTGAACCCAAACCCGGCTTCAGATGCTGACATTGATAATATGGAAATTGCCCGTGCATCAACGGAAGAGAAGGAAACGCAAATCCACAATTTACAAGCATTTTGGAAGACGAATGAAAATGAGAGTGAAGCAGCAATTGCCCGATTACAAGAAGTAGCTGTTCACAATGGAAATATCTTTGCTGAATTAATGGAAACAGTGAAAGTGGCTAGTTTGGGTCAAATTACCAAAGCTTTATATGAAGTAGGTGGACAATACCGCCGTAATATGTAAACGAAGGTATACAATTCATCTAGTTTACTAACATTTTTTCTAATTTATGCAACAAGCTACTCTAGTTTCTAGTGTCTAGTCTTAGGATTAGGCACTTCTTTTTTTTTTCGTTATAATAGAAATGTAAAAAAAAGGGGAGGCGCGGTAGAGGATGAAATCAGTTATTCACTACATAATTATATTAGCTTTAGTATTGGGAGCCATTTTCCTGTATAATAAGCAAATTGGCGCTATTCCTTTACTACTATTATCTGTCTATTTGTTTTATCTTGGAATAAAAAAAATGCGTAATATAAAAAACAGTAATTGAAGCTAGCAAAGGGGCTAAAA
>Ga0213822_1000264_pt1 | contig 46480 bp, 33 predicted proteins | sample MC6MC0908MG_FD_179872 | JGI IMG/M metagenome (GOLD analysis project Ga0213822, IMG submission 179872) | Enriched soil aggregate microbial communities from Iowa State University, Ames, United States - MC6-MC0908-MG | ecosystem: Environmental > Terrestrial > Soil > Unclassified | place: USA: Iowa... | reverse complement strand
TTCACCGATTGAGTCCAGGGTTATCGCCATGCGCTCTTTCTCCTGAAACAGCGCTTCGTTCAGATTACGAAGCGGGGTGATGTCCTGGCAGATCCCCAGCATGCGCTCAATGCGACCCTCTTTACTCAGCAAACGGTTTGCCTGGGTGCGCACCCAGCGCTGGCCCTCGGCATTAACCACGCGATACTCCATGTGAAAAGCACTGCGCAGCTCAATCGCCTGTTGCACCGTCAGCGCAGCATACTCCCGATCTGCGGTATGCAGCAGATGGATCCAGAGGTCATAGCTGGGCGACTCATGAGGGGCGAGACCAAACAGGGCATACATGCGCTTGTCCCATAACATTTCACCGGTTAGCAGGTTCCACTCCCACACGCCAATGCCACCGGCTTCGTTGGCCAGCGTGATGCGCTCCATCAGCCGGCGATTCACCTGCTCACTCTGCTTCAGCTCAGAGATATCAATAATTTGCGCGATAAAATAGAGCGGTTCCTGGCTGCCATCGCGCACCAGCGATACCGTGAGGCGTGCCCAGACAATCTCACCATCTTTACGAAAATAGCGCTTCTCAAACGTGTACGTATCAATCTCACCTTCCAGCAATCGGCTGGCATGTTGCAGATCAAGGCTCAGATCATCGGGATGCGTAATTTGCTGGAATGTCAGGCGTTTGAGCTCTTCGGCCGGATAGCCAAGGATATCGCACAGCGAGCGGTTAACCTGCAGCCATTTACCCTGAGGCGCCACCAGCGCCATACCGATTGCAGAGTATTCCATGGCGTGACGGAAGCGGGTTTCGCTGTCGGTGATGTGGAGTTTATCACGCCGGAACGCATCCATCACCAGCGACATAATGTGGCTGGGGATCAACACCAGAAGGAAAGGTAACCAGCTGGAGACCGGGCCCAGCGCGCTGTTGTTGTTTACTACGCTGACCGCATCCAAAGCCAGCAGCATCGAGATAAAACTGGCGTTGATGAAGAACAGCACAAACGCCTGCAGCTTGGGCAGGCGCACCGCGCACCAGAACAGGATTACGACAATAAAGGTAAAGGGCCAGGGCAGAAAACGCAGCGACAGATAACTGGCACCCAGGGTCAGGAGCAGCGTCATCAACGTTTCTGGCAACTGCCTGCCCAGCTCGCTGAACTGGGCCCGTCGCAGCGGCCAGGGCAGCAGCAGCAGCATCGGGCCTAACACCAGCATGCCGATGATTTCTGAGATCACCCATGTATAGAAGAAGGGAAACGAAGCATGGCCGCTGACCTGCAGCGTCCATAGCGCCAGCAGTCCGCCCAGAACCGGTGTCACGATACCCACCGATAACACCATCCGGGCCCAGTCATGCAGAGAGTTCAGTGGCGCGCGCCGATCCAGCAGCGCGCGCAGCAGCATGCCACCGACACCGGCCTGAATAAGGTTTAACAGGGCGAATTTAATGTTTGAAAAGGCGGGCCCGATGATGATGGCGTTGGCCGCGGCGGTGCCCAGCACACAGGCAGTCAGCAGCAGGGGTAGCTGTCGTGACGGACAGCGGAAAACCACCACAGTCATTAATGTCGTCGGGAACCAGAGCGGGGAGATTTTCCCGCTGACCACGATCAGTTCAAGACAGAACAGTGTCAGGACAAACACTATACAGCCAAGGAACAGCGCCGAAAGCCAGCAGTTTGGCGTGCTCTTTTGCGGGGACAGGATCTCTATCGTCATGCGGACTTCCGTCAGGGTGCAACACTCCGCTACGGCGAATCAGGCACCAGTCATTCTCTGACTGCATGCTAGCACATTCGGCAAAGAAAAAAGGGGTGAAATCAATATTGCCCGTTATTCGGTGAATTGACGGGCACAGAGAAATTGATGACCAGCGTATTGATTACTGGCGGAAAAGATCGGCGCGGGTATAGGGCTTCTCCAGCCCCGCGAGGCTGGCAGAGAAGCGTTCCAGAAACTGTTGCGTCGTGGCGACACGGCCATGACCCATTAATAGAAACGGCACTAACAGTGCAGCACCGATCTGTGGCCAGCTAAAGCCTTTGAGCGCGGTGCGGCGCTGAGAGATCAGAAACGCGGTACTCAACGTGAAGCCCAGCAGCAGACCAGTGGCAACCTCACTTTTCGAGTGAGCGTGGATGACCAGACGCGAGAACCCAACCATCAGAGGAATCAGGTAACCCACGCCAATCGCGGCAATGCGCCATTTTGCTGACCAGCGTCCGGAAATCAGCCACAGCATCACCGGCCACAGGGTAGCGGACATCGCGCTGTGACCGCTGAAGCCGGTAAAATTAAAGCGGGCACTGCCGATGCCAAACCCGAGAAACAGAATCTTTGAGATGCTGACTGTCAGGCCAGCCAGGCCAAAGGCCACAATCCAGTAAAAGACCGTAAGGCGGTTATCACTTTTCCACGGCAAAATCAGCGCAATAATTACCGCTGTCGGAATCAACAGCATGCTGTCGCCAAAATAGGTCAAAGTCTTCCAGTGCATACCACTCCTGATGCATCATTTGGTCGTCATGTTAACGACACGCGTTCAGACAACAGCGTGCCGCACAGGCCATTTTTTTATAATATGGTGTGCTGCTAGTTTATCGGTGAAATGAGTGGCGTCCAAAGGAGAAAGTCTGAAAAGACGCCGGTGCCATTTTTCTGGCATCAAAAGGCCGAAATCCCTATACTTAGCGCGAACACACCCTCTCCATTTCGGCCCGTCCGCTGCCCGCGTAATGTGTGACCAGTGGCAGGCTCCAGTTATCAGGTCTTAAAAAAGTATGACTGACAAGTCTCATCAGTGCGTGATTGTAGGCATTGCCGGCGCTTCCGCATCCGGTAAAAGTTTAATTGCCAGCACGCTCTATCGTGAAATCCGTGATCAGGTAGGTGACGAGCATATCGGGGTTATCCCGGAAGATGCTTATTACAAAGATCAAAGTCACCTCACCATGGAAGAGAGGGTTAAAACCAATTATGACCATCCGAGTGCGATGGATCATGATTTGCTGTTGCAGCATCTGCAGGCGGTAAAAGCCGGGCAGGACATTGAGCTGCCGGTCTACAGCTACGTTGAGCACACCCGCACTCAGCAAACGCAGCACCTGAAAGCGAAAAAGGTCATTATTCTTGAAGGCATTCTGCTGTTAACCGATGCCCGTCTGCGCCAGGAACTTAACTTTTCTATCTTCGTCGACACGCCGCTTGATATCTGTCTGATGCGCCGTATGAAACGTGACGTCAATGAGCGCGGCCGCTCAATGGATTCGGTAATGAGTCAGTATCAGAAGACCGTGCGTCCGATGTTTCTGCAGTTTATCGAGCCATCAAAACAGTACGCCGATATCATTGTGCCGCGCGGCGGAAAAAACCGTATCGCCATTGATATCCTGAAGGCGAAAATCAACCAGTTTTTTGAATAACCCACGTCCATCCGGACGGGTGCAGACCGGTGGCAGGCACGCTGTCACCGGTTCGCTACACTTATGCCATGGAGTTTCCGCAATGAGATTATGCGATCGCGATATTGAAGCCTGGCTGGACAATGGCAAACTGGCCATTGAGCCACGCCCGCCTGTCGAGCGCATTAATGGGGCAACCGTCGATGTGCGCCTGGGGAATCAGTTCCGCACCTTCAGCGGCCACACCGCGGCCTTTATCGATCTGAGTGGCCCGAAACAGGAAGTAAGCGCGGCACTGGATCGGGTCATGAGCGATGAGATCGTGTTGCCTGATGGTGAAGCCTTTTTCCTCCATCCGGGTGAGCTGGCGCTGGCGGTAACGCTGGAATCCGTGACGCTGCCTGACGACCTGGTCGGCTGGCTGGATGGCCGTTCATCGCTGGCGCGCCTCGGGCTGATGGTGCATGTGACGGCGCACCGCATTGATCCAGGCTGGCAGGGTCGTATCGTGCTGGAGTTCTACAATTCAGGTAAACTGCCACTGGCTCTGCGTCCGGGTATGTTAATCGGCGCGCTGAGTTTTGAACCGCTTTCAGGCCCGGCTGCGCGTCCTTATAACCGACGTGAAGATGCTAAATATCGGGGTCAGCAGGGCGCTGATGCCAGCCGTATCGATAAAGACTGATCTGAGGATGTAATGAAAAGAGTGATAACCACGCTGGCCATCCTGTTAGTGGTGGTCGTAACGGGATTGAGCGCGCTGGTGCTGCTGGTCAATCCCAACGACTTCCGTACCTATATGGTGCAACAGGTTGAACAACGCAGTGGTTATCGCCTTGAGGTCAGTAACGATTTGCGCTGGCACGTCTGGCCTCAGCTCAGCATCCTGGCTGGGCGGATGAGCCTCACCGCGCCGGGGGCGACTCAGCCGCTGGTCTCAGCGGAGAACATGCGTCTCGATGTTGATCTCTGGCCTCTTTTATCCCATCAGCTCAGCGTCAGTCAGGTGTTGCTGAAAAATGCGATAGTGCGGGTAACGCCCGACAGTAGCGCGCAGCCTGCCAGAAATGCCCCTCAGGGTCCGCGTGATGCGGAGCCTGCCTCGCCATCCACCGGCTGGTCATTTGATATCGCTAAACTGCGGGTAGCCGACAGTCTGCTGATCTGGCAACAGCCAGGCGGCGACGAATATAATTTCCGCGACCTCAACATTACGATGGATCAGGACGCGAACAAGCTGGCGACACTCTCTCTGAGCACGACGCTGATGCGCAACCAGCGCAACGCCGCGCTGAATCTCAAAGGCCAGCTGGATGCTGCGCAATATCCGCACCGTCTTACCGGCCAGCTGCAGCAGCTCGATTACACCTTATCGGGCGCCGACATTCCGTCTCAGGGGATTAAAGGGTCGTTAAGCCTGCAAGGCGAATGGAATGGTGACCGGCAGCAGTTCTCCTTTAGTGGTCTGCAGCTCACCGCAAATGACAGTACCCTGACCGGGCAGGGCAGTGGTCATGTGGTGCCGCCACAGCAGCTGGCGCTGGATCTGAAAGCCAGCAACCTGAATCTCGATAATTTACTCACCAGTGCGCCCGTTTCTGAAGCGCCTGGCGCGCAGCACGCCACCGTGGCCCGTTCGCCGGTGATTGCTGCGCCGCGTGAACGCACCAATGCGGACTCTCCTCTCAACGACATGGATCTGGCGCTAAAACTTCAGGCGAATAATGCGGTATGGCGCGGCCTCTCGCTGACTGATTTTACGTTAAATGCCCGCAATCAGCAGGGACTCATGACGCTGAACACCCTCAGCGGCAAGCTGGGTAATGGCAGCTTCTCGATTCCCGGCAGCATCGACATTCGTCATCCAGAGACACGGGTCAGCCTGAAACCGCAACTCCGGTTTATTCAAATCCAGCCGTTGCTGAAAGCGTTTGCACTACCGGAAAGTCTGCAGGGCAACCTGAGTCTTGACGGGGAGCTGTCCGGCGATACGCTGACAGTCGAGGCGGCAAAGCGCAGCTGGCAGGGTAGGGCGACGATCAGTGCCAGCAACCTGAAGCTGGCACAGCTTAATCTCCAGCAAATGGTGCAGCGTGCTGTGGCTCGGGTCAGCGATAAGGTCAGCAGCCAGGATGCCGTAGAAGAGGGTATTGAGTCGATCAGCGGGCAGGTGGCGCTGAATAAAGGTGTACTCAGCTTCAGTGATCTCAATGGTAACGGTCAGAATCTGGGATTACAGGGCGCGGGCAAAGTCGACATGGTGCAGCAACAGCTGGATGTGACGCTGGGACTGAAAATCAGCGGCTGGCGTGGCGATGATGCGCTGGTAAAGGCACTTTCCAGTCAGCCTATCCCACTGCGTATGTATGGCGGCTGGAACAGCCTGCAATATTCCCTGCCAGTGGATGATGTTCTTCGTAACCGTCTGCAGAGTGAGGCCAGGTCACGTCTGAATCAGTGGATTGATCGCCAGAAAGAGGGCGAGAACAAAGAGAATCTGAAGAAAATCATGCGTCCCTAGCGGGCGCATTCCCTGCGCCCCTGGCAGTGGCTATACCTCGTAATCTGCGTCAGGCTGCCGCAGGATTTCTACCTTCTGAATCCGATGATTTTCAACCTGCAGCGTTCGCAGCAGATAGTCACCCAGTTGCAACACTTCGCCTTCCTGAGGAATGTGTTGCAGCTTATCCATCAGTAAGCCTGCCAGCGTATGGTAGTCACGCTGTTCATCCAGCGGCAATTTCACATAGAGCGCCAGATCGTCCAGTGGCATATGGCCGTTGGCAATCCAGTGACCTTCACCCTGAATCTGTATATCGTAACGGGCGTCAATTTCACCCGCCTCATTCGGCAGATTGCCGGCGATGGTCTCCATCACATCGCTCAGCGTCACCACGCCTTCCATTGAACCGAACTCATCCACCACAAAGGCAAAATGTGTATGAGCCTGACGAAACTGTTCCAGCGCCTGCAGCAGGGTCAGTCGCTCAGGAAATACCAGCGGTTGTCGGATAAGGGCGCGTAAATCGAGTGAATTGTTGTGCAGCGACTGGTGCAGCAGATCGATAACATGCACCACACCCAGTGGTTCACTGGAGTGTTCGGTTATCAGAATGCGCGTGTGCTGATTGCGGTCAAGGCGCGACATGATCTCAGCCGGATCATCACTGAGATCAATATGGTCGACGTCGTGACGCGAGGTCATGATGCTGTTAACGTGACGCTGACCCATGCCCAGCACGCGGGCAATCATTGCGCGTTCCTGGCGGTTAAAGAGCATACTCTCATCGCTGTCAGCAATCAGTGATGAGGTTTTGGCATCCAGCTCCGCCGGTTCTGCTGCCCCGCGCAGCAGCCTTAATACCGCTTCAGCCGTGCGCTGGCGAAGTGGGCGACCAGCCGACAGCACGCGGCGGCGATTAAAGTGTGCCAGCTGGTTAAGCGCTTCGATGACAACTGAGAAGCCGATGGCCGCGTAGAGATACCCTTTAGGAATGACAAAGCCAAAGCCTTCCGCCACCAGGCTGAAACCGATCATCAGCAAAAAGCTTAAGCAGAGGATGACAATTGTCGGATGGTTGTTCACAAAGCGGGTTAACGGCTTGCTGGCGAGCAGCATCAGCAGAATGGCAATGGTGACAGCAACCATCATGACGGGCAGATCATTCACCATGCCCACGGCGGTAATGACCGCATCCAGTGAGAATATGGCATCCAGCACCACGATTTGCGCCACCACCGGCCAGAATTTAGCGCCGCCTTTTTGTTGACCGGATGCCTCATCGTGTCCTTCCAGACGCGCATTCAACTCTGTAGTGGCTTTAAATAGCAGGAAAATCCCGCCTGACAGCAGCAACAGATCGCGCGCACTAAAGGGGTGTCCGCCCAGCGTGATCCAGGGTTCTTTCAGGGTAACCAGCCAGGAAAGCGATGCCAGTAACAATAATCGGCACAATAACGCCAGCAGCAGTCCTATCACGCGTGCGCGGTCGCGAAGCGGTCCAGGCAGCTTCTCAACCAGGATGGCAATAAAGATAAGATTGTCGATGCCTAAAACCAGTTCCAGAACGATTAGCGTTACTAATCCCGCCCATAGCGAGGGATCTGCAATTACCTCCAGCATGTCATGTTCACCTGAATATTTTAAATTGAGTTTTCTCTGATGATAGTGGAGTGCAAAGCCACGTACAAATGGCAGGGCAGGGGAGCGATGACCCAATCAAGGCGATATATCGTGCAAAATATGAACATATGAGTGTGACGTTTTGATTAAATTCACAGAATGCAGCAGAGAGTATTCTGACTCCTTTTTAACCCTGGATGAGATATTCACCTGTCGGGCTTATGCGATTTATCTCATCACGAGTATGGCATTAATCCTAATTTTGAAGAAAGCATTGCACTGCCTGTCAGGCCTCAATACTAATCGCTGGTAGTCTTTTTCCTAAAATAGTCCAGGGATAGCGGGACCTGCTTGTAAACAAGCCAGTAATAACTAGTATAGCAACAAGTTTGCAAACTCTGCCCCAGAGTCGTAATTCGCGAGCCTATTCGACATTAATCGCAATGTGACGAATGAGTCATTCGCCGGTGAACGTCTGCACGATGCAATGCGGTAACGTTACTGCATTACGGGGATCAATATGAATGACGACAGCGATATTGGCAGCGACAGCCAAGGGCGGTAGCGTGCCCGAATCGTGTTTTTGTTGATAAAGTGAGCAGCGCTGGCTGTGGTTAAGTCAGAGTAATCTGTTGGTATTCATCACAATATTACTGGTTTATGGTTAAGATCATTGGCGTAAACGCCGCAGGAGCTCCCCTTAGAAACGGCTCAGTCTGGAGAGGTTTCGTCGCTTAATGATTTAACAGGCGATAGCCGTTGCGGGTTTAAGGAAATAAAATAAAGAGTTAAATATGCGCGATACAGAATTTACGTTTAAAAGTCTTATTACCAAATTAATGCTGGCATGTTCAGACTTAATTTGTTTCAACGCAGCATTATTTGTGGCGATGATGCTAATTAATCTTCACTCAGGTTCGCCGCTGGCAGATATTTCTGAAAAAGAAATGAATTTAAAAATTGCCACACACATTTGTCTGTCGGTAATTTGTATTGGCTGGTTCTGGGTAAGGCTTCGGCACTATACCTACCGGAAACCTTTCTGGTTCGAATTAAAAGAAGTTTTTCGTACCATTCTTATATTTTCTGTCATCGATCTGTCGATCACCGCACTGTCGCAGTGGCAGATGTCGCGTTTCGTCTGGTTACTGACTTGGGTTCTGGCGCTGATTTTAATTCCAACCTGTCGTGCGCTCTCTAAACGTCTGCTGAATAAAAAAGGCTTGTGGAAGAAACAAACCATTATTATCGGCAGCAGCAAAAATGCGCACGAAGCCTGGCAGGCGCTGCAAAGCGAAGAGGTCATGGGTTTTGACGTTATCGCTTTCTACGACGTTGATGGAACCTGTCCGCAGGAGATAATGAATGGCGTGCCAGTGCTGCGTGATGAGCAGGAGCTCTGGAGCCTGACTAACAGCGAAACCCAGTTTATCGTGGCAGTCGAGTATGAGCAGAGTCAGTATCGTGATATCTGGCTTAAATCGCTGGCGATGCATAACTGCCGTTCAGTTTCAGTGATTCCGACCCTGCGTGGTGTTCCGCTTTACGGTACAGACATGGCTTATATTTTTAGCCATGAGGTGATGATTCTGCGTGTTCAGAATAACCTGGCTAAACGCACCTCGCGTTTCCTGAAGCGGGCATTCGATATCGTGGGTGCACTCTCAATTATCCTGATGCTGATGCCAGCGCTGCTGGTGCTGGGCTTCCTGGTGGGCCGTGATGGTGGACCGCCGATTTATGGTCACGAACGTGTGGGAATGAATGGCCGTAAATTCAAATGCCTGAAATTCCGTTCAATGGTCATCAATTCCAAAGAAGTGCTGGAAGAGGTATTACGCACCGATCCGATTGCGCGTGCGGAATGGGATAAAGATTTCAAACTCAAAAATGATCCACGTATTACTAAAGTGGGCCACTTCATCCGTAAAACAAGCCTCGATGAGCTGCCTCAGCTCTGGAACGTGGTGCGCGGTGATATGAGTCTGGTTGGACCTCGTCCGGTCATTGAAGATGAACTCTGTCGTTATGCTGGTGATGTTGATTATTACCTGATGGCTAAGCCGGGCATGACGGGATTGTGGCAGGTCAGCGGTCGTAATGACGTTGACTATGAAACCCGCGTCTATTTCGATTCGTGGTACGTAAAAAACTGGTCACTGTGGAATGACATTGCCATTCTGTTCAAAACAGTGGGTGTGGTGTTAAAACGCGACGGTGCCTATTAACCGTGAGTCGAAATGAGCGTGCTAACGCGCGCTCAGAGGTGTTGTGCCGTTGTCAGGCGTGTCGTTAATAGCGGCCATCACCAGGGATATCGCAGTGCATCCATAGTCCGCTATGATGCAAGGCGTTTCAGGTACACCCTGGTTGATGGCCACTACTTATAACAAGTGGAGCAAGGATAATGAACGACAGGTTCAGTGCTTAAGGCTTTAGTCAGCCAGGATTTACTTTTTGTTGGACGCTTACACAGCGGCGGTTTCGCCTCTATCAATAAATAACTGATAGCGAAGATCTAAATGATTACAATCAAAATGAAATTGATACCCTTGCTGGTATCCGCCACATTCCTTGTCGGGTGTACAATCGAACCCGGTTCTCGTCTTACTACATCAGGAAAAGATGTTATCGAGCAGCAGGATAGCAACTTTGACATCGATAAATACGTCAACGTCTTTCCGTTAACGCCTTCACTGGTTGAAAAGATGCGTCCTAAGCCTCTGGTGGCTCAGACGAACCCGGCACTGCAGAACGAAATTCAGAACTATGAATACCGTATTGGCGTGGGCGATGTCCTGACCGTGACAGTCTGGGATCACCCGGAACTGACCACGCCAGCGGGTCAATACCGTAGCGCTAGCGACACCGGTAACTGGGTGCATTCTGACGGCACCATCTTCTATCCTTACATTGGTCGCGTCCGTGTCGCGGGCCGTACCGTCGGCGAAGTGCGTGACGAAGTTTCGCGTCGTCTGGCTCAGTATATTGAAAGTCCACAGGTTGATGTCAGCATCGCCTCGTTCAAATCGCAGAAAACCTATGTTACGGGTTCTGTGACCACCTCAGGTCAGCAGGCGATCACCAACGTACCGTTGACGGTTCTGGATGCGATCAACGCCGCTGGCGGCCTGGCACCTGATGCTGACTGGCGTAACGTCGTGCTGACGCACAACGGTCGTGAACAGCGCGTCTCTCTGCAGGCACTGATGCAGAACGGCGACCTGAGCCAGAACCACCTGCTCTATCCAGGCGATATTCTTTACGTTCCGCGTAACGATGATCTGAAAATCTTCGTGATGGGTGAAGTGAAGCAGCAAACCACGCTGAAAATGGACCGTAGCGGCATGACGCTGGCGGAAGCGCTGGGCAATGCGGCGGGGATGGATCAAACCACCTCTGACGCTACTGGTGTCTTCGTTATCCGTCCACTGCACGGCACCGATCGCAGCAAGATTGCCAACATCTATCAGTTGAACACCAAAGATGCGGCATCCATGGTGATGGGAACCGATTTCCAGCTCCAGCCTTATGACATCGTCTATGTCACCTCTACACCGCTGACGCGCTGGAACCGTGTGATTTCGCAACTGATACCAACCATTGCTGGTATCAACGATGCGACTCAGGCCGCACAGCGTATCCGCAACTGGTCGAACTAAGGTCTGACCATGATTACGTCCGTGTTAGTCGTTTGCATTGGCAACATCTGCCGCTCTCCTACCGGAGAGCGCCTGTTTAAACGTGCATTGCCCGATTTGGATGTTCGCTCTGCTGGCCTGGGAGCGCTGGTAGGCCATGCGGCCGACAGAATGGCATCCGAGGTCGCGGCAGCACAGGGTCTGTCGCTGGAAGGACATCAGGCACAGCAACTGACGGCCGAAATGTGCCGTCAGGCTGACCTGATTCTGGTCATGGAAAAGCGACATATTGAACAGGTCAATCGCATCGACCCGGCTGCACGTGGCAAAACCATGTTGCTTGGGCACTGGCTCAATCAGAAAGAAATTGCGGATCCGTACAGAAAAAGCCGTGAGGCCTTTGAAGAGATTTACGGGTTACTGGAAAACGCTACCCAGAAATGGGTCAACGTATTAAGCCGATAGTTGGGATTATCCATGAATATAAAAAATAAGGTCAGAACTGCGCCGGGAGAGGATTCGAATGGATGGGATCTGGCGCATCTTGTGGGACAGCTAATTGATCATCGCTGGATCATTGTTGCCGTTACCGCATTTTTCATGCTGGCGGGAACACTCTACACACTGTTTGCAACACCGATTTACAGCGCAGATGCGTTAGTTCAGGTTGAGCAGAAGAATGCCAGTACCGTCCTGAACGAAATTGACAGCATTCTGCCACAAACGCCAGCCTCCGATACGGAGATCGAGATTCTGGAATCCCGTATGGTCATCGGCAAAACCGTTGACGATCTGGGTCTGGATACTGTGGTTGAGCAGAACTACTTCCCGGTTATCGGCAAGGGCCTGTCGCGCCTGATGGGCAACAAACCTGCTGATATCGCGATTTCGCGTCTGGAAATCCCACGCACTGTCGAAAAACGTAATGTCGAGCTGGAAGTTACCGGTCCGGATAGCTACACCGTCTCTAAAGATGGCGATGAGTTGTTTAAAGGTAAAGTCGGCCAGCTGGAGTCGCACGGCGACATCAGCATGCTGGTGAGCGAGATTCATGCCGATGAAGGCACCAGCTTCACCGTGACTAAGCTGAATGACCTGCAGGCGATCCGTTCCGTACTGGCTAACCTGACCGTTGCAGACAAAGGTAAAGATACCGGCGTACTGGGTCTGGAGTATCTGGGTGAAGATCCCGAGCAGATCAGCAAAGTCCTGAACCAGATTGTGAACAACTATCTGTTACAGAACGTTGAGCGCAAGTCAGAGCAGGCAGAGAAAAGCCTGGAGTTCTTACGCACTCAGTTGCCTGCCGTTCGCGCCAAGCTGGATGAAGCAGAAAACAAACTGAATACGTTCCGTCGTCAGAACGAATCGGTTGACCTGTCACTGGAAGCGAAATCCGCCCTGGACTCTTCTGTCAGCGTGCAGAGCCAGTTGAACGAACTGACCTTCCGTGAAGCTGAAGTGTCTCAGCTGTTTACCAAAGATCACCCAACGTATCGCGCGCTGCTTGAAAAACGCAAAACGCTGGAAGGTGAACAGGCTCAGCTGAACAAGAAAATTTCTGGCATGCCACAGACTCAGCAGGAAATCCTGCGTCTGACCCGTGACGTTCAGTCAGGTCAGGAGATCTACATGCAGTTGCTGAACCGTCAGCAGGAGCTGAGCATCAGCAAAGCCAGCACCGTGGGTGATGTCCGCATCATCGACAATGCGCAGACCGCTAACGCGCCGGTTGCACCGAAGAAGCTGCTGATTATCGCTGCAAGCCTGATTCTGGGCCTGTTCGTGTCAGTGGGTCTGGTTCTGCTGAAAGCCCTGCTACATCACGGTATCGAGAACCCTGAACAGCTGGAAGAGCTGGGCATGAATGTCTACGCCAGCGTTCCACTCTCTGAGTGGCAGCGTAAGAAAGATACCGAAGCGCTGGCGCGTCGTGGCAGCAAGGTGAAAACCGACCCGCACGAAACACTGCTGGCGCTGGGTAATCCGACTGACCTCTCCATCGAAGCGATTCGTAGCCTGCGCACCAGCCTGCACTTCGCCATGATGGAAGCGAAAAACAACATCCTGATGATCACCGGCGCCAGCCCGGGTATTGGTAAAACCTTTATCTGTGCCAACCTGGCGACACTGGTCGCGAAAGCGGGTCAGCGTGTTCTGTTTATCGATGGCGACATGCGTCGTGGTTACACCCACGAGCTGCTGGGCGCGGATAACAAATCAGGCCTGTCAAACGTGCTCTCCGGTAAAACGGAATTCAGCCCGGCGCTGATTCAGCAGGGCGTCTACGGTTTCGACTTCCTGCCACGTGGTCAGGTTCCACCGAACCCGTCTGAGCTGCTGATGCATCGTCGTATGGGTGAGCTGCTGGATTGGGCGAGCAAGAACTACGACCTGGTGTTAATCGATACGCCGCCAATCCTGGCCGTCACCGATGCGTCAATTATCGGTAAAATGGCCGGTACTTCACTGATGGTGGCGCGTTTCGAAGCCAATACCACCAAAGAAGTGGACGTCAGCTTCAAACGCTTTGCCCAGAACGGTATTGAGATTAAAGGTGTGATCCTCAACGCCGTGGTGCGTAAAGCCGCCAATGCTTACGGACATGGTTATGACTACTACGCCTATGACTACAGCAAGCCCAGCAAAAGCTGATCATTGAGTAATAACCAGGGGGCGGTCTGACCGCCCCTTTTTATCGTCCTTTTGAATGACGACACGCATCAATTTACACAGGTTATTCTGTCCAAACCCACAAAAGCGATACCTCTATAAATCGCATGGCGAGCGTCAATCAACAGAATTCATCACCAGCATGGCATTGCCTGCACGCAATGTGTGACCGTACTGTCAGGTTTACTGAAAAGCCCGTCGGGAAGGCGAAGCGTGATTATTGCTGGCATGAGAACTTGTGGAATTAAGGAATCACACCATGGCTCCATATTGGTATGTATCAGGATTTTTACTGCTGATTTCGCTGTTTGAATTAGCCCTGAAAAAAGACGAACGCACAAATCATATTCTGACCTGGCTGCTCTGTTTTGCTGCCATTCTATTGATTGTTTTTGGGGGAATACGCGGCCTTGGCACCGGCATGGATGACTTCCAGTACCGGAGCTTCTTTGAAGACTTTGTTCGACGTATAGAGATTAACGGCTTCTTTAAAACCGTTGCTTTTTTCCGTTACGAACCGCTGATTTTTGCCACGGCCTGGATCACCAGTCTGTTTTCGCATAATGCCAGCATCTTTCTGTTTGTTTTCTGCGCCCTTGCCGTATCCATCAATGCTTACTTTTTCAGAAAGATGTCACCGTATCCGGTGCTGGCGCTGGTGCTCTATTCAGCGCACATTTTTATTAACAAAGATATAAACCAGATTCGCTTTGGCCTGAGTTCTGCGCTGTTCCTTGGTGTCCTGTGGTCAATCTATCTCAAGCGTTACTGGTGGGCTTTTGCCTTCTTTATTCTGTCGTTTACAAGCCATAACACTGCCGTAATGGTGGTAACACTTGTGCCGTTCCTGTTTATTCGCGACTGGCGCTGGTGGCCTGTGGTCATTATCGTTGCCAGTCTGCCGCTGTCCGTAGTGGGCGGATCCAGCTTTGTTGCCCTGATTGCGGGTCATCTTGGATCGCTGGGGGAAAGGGCATCGGGCTATAACAATGACCCGTCCTACGCAATGGGTGGCAGCATCCTGGCCGTATCGAACCTGAAAAACATCATGCTGGTGTTTGTCTTCTTCTATTTCATGCTTACTGACCAGTTGAAGCGCGAAAATTATGCTCAGTATCGTCTTAACTATCTGCTGATCATGAGTTTTGCTATTGGCGGTGCTGTCAGGATCTTCCTGTACAACTTCCCTTCAGGTTCGCGCCTGTCCAACTATTTGCAACAGGTCGAGCCGATCATCCTGACCTCACTGATTTATCAGGCAAGGCGATCGTGGAAGCCAGCGCTGTACGCCATGCTGGTGTTCTTCCTGCTCTATTACCTCTACTACAACACCATTTCAACCAAGCAGGCCGTTACTGGCTATGAAGTGGCGCGGGAGTTTTGGCTGGTCCACTGATTGACCCGACGGGCGCCCCTTCGTGATAAGTGTCACGCGGGGGCGCTCGCGTGTGAGAATTCAGATTTTTAATCGACCGTTGTCGACTGAACTGTTTATTTTTTTGAACTTTTTAATGAGGTGCTGGCAATGAAGGACATTCGTTTCTCCATCGTAATTCCGGCTTATAACGCGTCAGAATCGATTGTCACGACGCTGGATTGCGTTAAAGCACAAACGTATCGTAATTTCGAAGTCATCATCGTGGATGATAAGTCTGCAGATGCCGCCGCGCTGGCGGAGGTCGTTCGCAGCGAACGCTATCAGGATCTCGACATCAATCTGGTGCTTTCTGAGGTCAAACTCAACGGGGCCGGTGCACGTAACAAAGGCATTGAGCTGGCGACCGGTGATTATGTCAGTTTTCTTGACGCCGATGATGAGTGGGCGGCGGACAAACTGCAGCAGGTGAGTGAAAAAATTGCTCAACTGGACGCACAGGGCAAAAAGAATGTCGTTATTTTCAGCCAGGTAAATATCTATCAGGACGGCACATTCCTGAAAGTGATGCCAATGCAGCCACCAGGCAAAAATGAAACCGTCGCTGAGTATCTGTTCGGCTGTTATGGCTTTATCCAGACCAGCACGATTGTGCTGAAACGGGAAGATGCGGCGAAAATTCAGTTCGATACCCGCTACATCCGTCATCAGGATTATGATTTCTGCATTCGTGCCGACCGCATGGGCTATGACTTTGTGATGATCGCCGCACCGCTGGCGAACTACCACCTGGTCACAAAATTTGGCTCAAAACATAAAGGCGAATCGGTGAACTACTCGATGTTCTGGCTTGATAGCATGAAGCCGCATCTTACCCCGCGTGATATCCACACCTACAAAGCTTTTAAGCTGCCGCTGCGCTACAAAATGGACGGTAAGTCGCTGATGGCGAGCCTGAGCTTTGCTCGTTACTTCTTCCTCACCAATAAAGACAACCGTGCTTATTTTATGAACCGGGTTAAAGACAAGGTCAAAGCACGTTTTGGCGGTGAGAAAGCGATCTCCTGACGCGCACTGCGCCTCGCTCTGCTCCTGATACCAGGAGCACCTCTCTTTTCGTTTACATTCAGGGTTGAAGATGAATACTTCTGTTGGAACCGTTGGCATTGTTATGCCTATGTACAATGCCCGTCAGACCGTGTTACGCGCTGTGCAATCGGTTATCAATCAGCACTATACCGACTGGCACCTCTATCTGGTCAACGATAAATCCACTGATGACTCGCTGGCATTTGTGCGGGAGCATTGTCAGGATCCGCGCATTACCATTCTGGATAACGCGGTCAACATGGGCGCAGCAGAGACCCGCAACGTCGGACTGCGCGCGGCCACTGAAGAGATTATTGCCTTTCTTGACAGCGATGATGAGTGGCATGCGGATAAGCTGACCCAGCAGGTAGCTGCTATCGCCGCCGGTGATGATTTTGTGATTACCGAATATCACTATAAAACCCGCAAGGCTGAGCACGACATTACCTACGGAAAGCCTTACCTGCAGCAGGACAACTTTGTGAAAAAGCAGTATCGCGTCTGCTTCTCCTCTGTCTGTTTCCGTCGTCCGCCACAGGGACTTTTCTTCCAGCGCAAAGGTCATGAAGATTTCCTGTTTTTGTATGAATTATTCACCCGCTATAAGCAGGCACGGGTAATTCAGACGATTCTTGTCAACTATTACGAATTAGGCGATTCCCTTTCTCGCAATAAGAACAAAGCAGCCCAGTGGCACCTTGAATTATTAAGAATTATCTATAAAAACAATCCGTTAAAAATCTATTACTATTACGCCTGGTATATGGTGAATGGTGTGCTGTTTACCCTTAAGCATCGTTGAGCCTGTCGGCAGGATTGTCTTTATTATTTGAGGTGGATAGCGTTTCATGAAAAAAATTGTCCTGGTGATCAAAGATGCTTATTCGTATGCGGGCACCGAGAACATCTGTAACTTCATGTCAGAGTGTCTTGGCGAAACACATGACGTCACCATCTACTCGCTTGAAGGCAGTGGTAAGACTTTTTATCCGTTTGAACATGTCAGACAGATTGTCAGCTTCGAAGGGCAGAGCAACCCCATTAAAAGCGCGGTAGCCCGGATCCACGAAGAGGGTTTCGATACCGTCTTCCTGATCAGCATGGGGCGTCTGAGCGTCATGTTTGCCTTCTGGAATCTGCTGGCAATGAAGAAGAAACGGGGCAAAGCCTACGCCTGCGAGCACATTGCCATTAACTCCTTCAGCAAGCCGATCAAGTTCCTCAAGTTTCTGCTGCTGCGCTACTACGACCGCGTGATTGTTCTGACCGACAAAGATCATCAGGTGTTCAGCCGCTGGCACATTCCCAGCAAGCAAATTCCTAACCCCGTCGTCTACAAAGGTTTTCAGCGTCAGACTCGTCATCGTCAGGCGCTGGCGGTGGGCCGTCTGGATAAGCAGAAAGGGTTTGATCTGATGCTGGATATCTGGCGCGACTTCGCACGCAGCCATCCGGACTGGACGCTGGTGATTGCCGGTGATGGTGAACTGCGTCAGCAGCTGCACGATCAGGCCGCCGTACTGGGCATCACTGACAGCGTGAAGTTTGTCGGTAAGGTCAGCAATATCAATGACTACTACCGTGACAGCGATATGGCGCTGATGACCTCGCGTTATGAAGGATTGCCACTGGTGCTGCTGGAAGCAAAATCCTGGTCACTGCCCGTTGTAGCGTATGACTGTCCGACCGGACCGCAGGAGATCATCAATCACGGTGAAGACGGTTTCCTGGTTCCGATGAATGATAAAGCCACGTTTCTGGCACGAATGGAGCAGCTCGCTACCGATGACGCCCTATTCTATGCCATGAGCGAAAAAACCAAACAAACCGCGCTGAAATTCGACGGTAACCAGATTAAGCAAAGCTGGCTGTCATTGGTTTAACCGGAGCTGGAAACGCTCACTTGCGACGTGCCTCAGGGACACCGCCATGGCCAATGGCCTTATTGACTACGGGAATTGATGCATGAAAAGAAGAGAAGTTTTACAGACCGCCGCCTCCGCTCTGGTGGGGGCTCTCTCCGTGAGCACCTTTTCCAGCTACGCTGCAAAAAGTAACGGTATTGCCCTGAAGCCGGTTGATGCCACTAATATCCCGAAAGGCGACGTGCCGATCCTGACGCCAGAAAATGTCTACGCGATGCCACCGCAATTCTGGCAGAGCTTTGAAGGAAAACTCTGGATCGGTAAAGCGGGTGCGGATGCCAGTAAGCCTGGCAACCAGATTCCGGTCTTCCTGCGTGACGCCAGCGGTAAGGTGTCTGAGATTGCGCAGCCCATCGCGCTGAATAAAGGCAATTTTACCCAGTTTATTCAGGACAATGCCGCATTGATTGCCGATCCTTCGCATTCGATGACGGTGGAAGACAGCAACGGTCAGACGCTGTTCAACATTGCGGATGTCAGTCGTCCGGGCGCTGCAGATTTCAGTCAGCGTCTGGCGCAGCCAGCGGGTTATCAGCTGATTGGTGAGATTGCGTCTGTGGCGGAGTTACGTAAAACCCGTCCACTGTTTGAAGGGGCCAAGGTTAAGCTGAAAAGCTGGCATGAAGGACGGGAAGTTGGCGGCGGCGAGTTTGTCGGGAGCTTCCAGCCTGCCCAGAATGATGGCGGTGTGAATTTTGCCGGTGAGGGGTTCTCCTGGCGTCGTGTGGTAGACGATTTTAACCGCCTGACGCTGTTTGATTTCGGTGCGATTGCCGATGGCAAAACCGATACGGCACCCGCCATTATGGCGATGTTCCAGTGGTCGCAGCAGGCTAACCAGCAGATCTGCGTCCAGTTCCCGGCCGGTACCTTTATGGTCTCAGCCTGTAACCTTGGCGATAAGTATCTCAACTTCTTCCGCATGTCCGGTGCGATGGTGAACTTCGGCTATTTTCCAGCGACCACAATTGTCTCGGATGGTAAGTCAGCGTTCGTCTTTGAGATGAATGCCCGTCGCGTTGAACTTTCTAACCTGATTTTTAATGGCAACAGCGATAAGAGTGCAAATCAGCAGGGCTTTTTCCATAACAACTGTCCTGGCGGACAATATTTCCGGGGTGCCTGCCTGCGCTTTAACGCCGTTGGCGGCACGGCCATCAGCCTGCAGGATACCCTCGATTGTAAAATTGACCAGTGGTACGCCTCTCGTTGCAGCGGCGACGTGATTAAATCGGGCTGGTCAGGGCAGAAGCAGGGCAAATGGGACCACAGCACCGCAATTGAGCTGTCAAACTTCAATGCGCAGCACTGTCGTGGCGGTAAAGTCCTTAACCTGCCGCGCTGCGGTCAGTCAATTATCCATAACGGCTGGATTGAGCACTGCGATAACCCAGGCGATCTCTCCAACGGCCAGTGGATCGTTGATGCGCTGAGCATTGAGGATTGTAAGAATCCGCTTATCGCCCATAACACTCGCCTGAATATGCGTCAGACCAGTCTCCAGTCGGGCAGCTGGATTGATAACTCCATGCAGGGCGATCGTCTGCTTAGCATCTGGGAAATGGGCTCTACCCGCGTTGAGTCCTATGGCGTCGCACTGGATGGCAGCCTGAAGTACAACTACATCACCTCGCGCTGGCGCTTAGAGAACAACACGAATCAGGAAACCTGGTTTGATCTCGGTAGCCTCTACTCACCGACGGTGGGGGATTCATGGGAGATCGAGATTTTCGGTCAGTCGCAATTCAGTAACGGCAGTGGTGATAAGCCGCTGATGAACCTGATCGGCGACAAGACCACCGGCGGCCGCGCGGTAATCCACGTGCAGCGTAAGAAAGACCGCTCGGAAGCGAGCTGGTCAGCCGAAGGCAGCTGCCCGATTGTGGATGTGCGCTATGTGGCTGAGCATGACACCGATGTGCATCTCTACGTCAAACTGGCGGGCTGGACGCCGTCGGCTGCCGTGCTGGTGAAAACCACCGGTAAAGATCGCTTTGTGACCGGGCGCTGTGCGCGGGTCAATGCGGTAATGGAGAAGGGCAATCCACCGTCAGGTGACGCGACGAAACGCGCGCCACAGCGCTTCAGCCTGCACAACGGCAAAGCGGGTATCGGTGCCAACGAGCAGGGCGATCTGTTAATGGCTTCCCGTCCGATCGCTGCCGATCAGGTTGATACCAGTAAGCCAGAAGGGTTTGTTTCCGTGGTAATCAACGGGAAACAGGTTGCACTGCCTTACTTCGCGATTAAGTCGTAACAGCGTCTATAACGGCCGCCAGAATGGAGGCGGCCGGTTTCAACAGGAGCACTACCTTTGGGTGCGTTATCCCGTAAAGCATTACTTTTAATCAGAGTTCATTTTGCCCATTGCGGATCTGGGCGGCTTTCAGAATTAAAAAAAATTCATTCGGAGTTTTTATGAAAATTTTATTGGTGGGTAACCACACGTGTGGGAACCGCGGGGATGGCGCGATTCTTCGTGGACTGATTGATTCAATGCGGTCTGCACGGAGTGATTTAGAGATTGACGTTATAAGCCGTTATCCAACCAGCTCCGGTTATCTGCTCCAGCAGGATATACAGCAGGATGCGCTGTATCTGCACAACAGCAAGTCTGGTAAAGGTCTGGTCGGTTCGTTTAAACGTAAAGTTGCGAACCGCCTGATGCCCGATATCATGATGGCGCATCTGGGCAAGGGCGGTATCTTTAAGTCCTTCTCAGTACCACCGCACCTGAAAGCGTTTACGGAAAGTCTGGAAAAATATGATGCGATTATTCAGGTGGGCGGATCGTTCTTCGTTGACCTCTATGGCGTAACCCAGTTCGACCATGCGCTCTGTGCACTGATGGCCAAAAAGCCGATCTACCTGATTGGTCACTCGGTGGGGCCTTTCCAGAACCCGCGCGTTAATGCGCTGGCGAATTTTGTCTTTGATCGGGTCGACAGCCTGGTGCTGCGCGAATCGGTCAGCCTTGATCTGATGAAGCGCGATGGTGTGACCAGCTCTAAAGTGGCGTCTGGTGTGGATACCGCTTTCCTGGTACGTGCGCGTGAAGTCGAAAACCCAAGCCATAACCTGCTCTACTGGCAGGGCATTATCGATGGTCGTAAAACCATCGCGATCACCGTGCGTGAACTGGCGCCGTTTGATAAACGTCTGGGTGTCACACAGAAAGAGTATGAAGCAGCATTTGGCCGGGTCATCAACGCCATGATTGCGGAAGGCTATCAGGTTGTGGCGTTCTCAACCTGTACCGGCATCGACAGCTATGCCAAAGATGATCGCATGGTCGCACTGACACTGCGTGACCACGTGACGCAGCCTGAACATTACCATGTCATCATGGATGAGTTTAATGACCTGGAGCTGGGCATCCTGCTGAGTCATTGTCATCTGACCATTGGTACCCGCCTGCACTCGGCGATTATCTCCATGAACTTTGGCACCCCGGCTGTGGCAATCAACTACGAGCACAAGTCGATGGGTGTGATGAACCAGCTTGGTCTGCCGCAGATGGCAACCGACGTAAAAAGCCTGATGGATGGCTCGCTGATCGACAAGGTGAAAACGGTCCTTGCTGATTACGACAACATCAAGCTGAAGGTCAACACGGCCGTTGCGAATGAAAGGGAAATTGGCAACCGGATCACTGAAGAGATTCTCAAAGTATTAGGGTAATGTGATGAAACTGACTTTTTTCACCATGCGTTTCCCGGTTGCCTCTGAGACATTCGTACTAAATCAGGTAACCCATTTTATTGATGCCGGTTACGAGGTGGAGATCATTTCAGTCTTTCCCGGCGATTTAGTGAACCGGCATGCCGCGTTTGATGAGTATGGTCTGGCGGCGAAGACGCACTATCTGCTGCCGGAAGAGAAAATCTCAATTGTCGATAAGCTGAACCAGCGTATCAAACTGGTGCTGCCAAAAGTGACCAAACCGTCGCTACTGCGTTCGCTGAATGTGCGCCGTTATGGCGCGCAGTCCAGCAAACTGCTGCTGCCGTCGATTGTGGCGAATGCTAAGCAAACCTTCACTGCAGATGTGTTCCTGGTGCATTTCGGCTATGCCGGTGCGCTGGCGAACAAGCTGCGTGAACTGGGCGTGCTCAAGGGTAAACAGGCGACCGTGTTTCATGGCGCCGATATTTCCCGTCGTCACATTCTGGAAGAGCACAAACTCGATTACGTCAATCTGTTCCGCCAGAGTGAGCTGATGCTGCCTATCAGCCATCTGTGGGAAAACAAGCTGATCGAGATGGGCTGTCCGCCGGAAAAAATTCACGTGACGCGTATGGGCATTGAACCGGAGAAATTTAACTTCCAGCCGCGGCAGGCGTTCCAGACGCCGCTGCGTATCGTTTCGGTGGCGCGTCTGACCGAGAAGAAAGGGCTGGATGTGGCGGTCAAAGCCAGCGCCATCCTGAAGCAGCGTGGCGGTCAGTTTCAGTACACCATCATCGGCAATGGCGATCAGGATGAGATGATGCGTGATTTCATCGCCCGCGAGGGGATGGAGGATTGCGTCAGCATGCCGGGCTTCAAACCGCAGGAGGAGATTCGTCGTGCGCTGAGCGAAGCCGATATCTTCCTTCTGCCGTCTAAAACCGCCGCAGATGGTGACATGGAAGGTATTCCGGTTGCACTGATGGAGGCGATGGCGGTGGGCCTGCCGGTCGTCTCAACCTTCCACAGTGGTATTCCGGAACTGATTGAGAACAACGTGTCTGGCTGGCTGGTGGAAGAGGATGATCCTGAGGCGCTGGCGGAAACGCTGCTGAAGCTCTCTCAGGGCGAAGTGGATGTGGCGCCCGTCGTCGCAGCTGCACGTCACAAAGTTGAGACTGAATTTAATCAGCATATCGCCTATGGCGAACTGGCACAGATTCTGGAGCGACTGGTGTGAGTGGATTTAAGTCACAGGCGATTTGGCTGTTCGGCAGCACCTGCTTTTCCGCAGTGTTGCAGGTTGCACAGCTGAGCTTTCTCGCCCGCAAACTGGAAACCCACGAGCTGGGCCTGTTAGCCATCATCAACGCCATCCTGGCGGTGGCGGGTGTGCTGCAGGATATGGGGATGAGCAGTTATCTGGTGCATCGCCAGAATATTACTCGTCGTGAGCAGAGCACTATCTACTGGGTGAACGTCTCACTCAGCTTGTGCACCGGTCTGATCATGTTACTGATCGCCTTCCCGGTTTCCTGGTTCTATCATCTGCCAGAGCTGACCGGGCTGATCATGCTGACCAGCCTGAACTTCCTGGTGCTGGGGCATCTGTCCCAATATCAGGCGCACTACATCAAAACCAAGCGGATGGTCTCGCTGGCGAAGATTGAGATGGGAACCAAGCTGTTTGCCTTCCTCTGTGTCGTGGCGATGCTGGAGTTCACCTCGCTCACGGTGGCAGCCGCGATTCTGGGTCTGTTTATCAACGCCTTTACCCGCATCCTTTGCATGATTGCGCTGGGCGAAAAGTCATGGCGTCCGACGTGGGAGTTCGACAAAGCGACCTTTATCGGCGCCATTCGCTACGGCAGCTATCAGCTCGGCTCGCAGACTATTAATCAGCTGCGTACCCAGGCGGATGCGCTGGTGGTGGGTAAAGTGATGGGTGCCGAGATGCTGGGTGTCTACTCGCTGGCGAAAGAGCTGGTACTGCAACCGCTGAAGCTGGTCACGCCGGTGATCAACCGTCTGGCACTGCCACGTTTTGCTGAAAAGCAGCACGATGCCGAGCAGCTGAAAAAGCTGTTCCTGAAGGGCACGCTGGGGATCATGTTGTTCAGCAGCGCGATGTACCTGGTGATTGGTATCTTCTCGCCGGTCATCGTCCGTGTACTTTATGGTGCGTCGCATGAGCAGGTTTATCATCTGATCCCGCTAATGCTGCTGTTTGGCATGCTGCGACCGATGGGCGGCCTGACCGGGGCGATTTCACAGGCCAACGGGCGGACCAACGTAGAGTTTTACTGGAACATCGTGGCGAGTATTGTGGTGCTGGCCGTACTGGCGACCACCTTTATCTGGCCTAACGTGCTCTACGTGGCGCTGACGCTCTCTATCTCGCAGATCCTGATCTCCGCACTGGCGCATCCGTTCTTTATCAAGCCGGTGATTGGCATTCGGTTTATTCCTTATGCCCGTCAGTGGGTGGCGGTGTCGGTGGTATTTGTCGGTGTGATGTTGCTGGTAAATCACTTTAATCTGTTTGTGATGCCAGAGTGGTTTGAAGGCTGGCTCTGATTACTGCACAGATATATCAACGGGCGACCTTAGGGTCGCCCGTTTTCATTTATGGCTGGTCTCAGGCATCCAACGGATAGTGCTGCAGATCACAGTCGTCATATTTGATTACTGATTGTCTTTATTCAGTTTATGCCGTATCTGGCAATGGGCAAAATGCCGAATTTCCAAGATATGACAGAGAGTTACTGTCCGCTTTTCAGATAAAGATTATACTTGGACTTCCGGCCGATCCTGCATAATCGACCCACATCTTCATTTTATTAAACGGAATAAATATGACCAAGCTTAAAGCAGTAATCCCCGTTGCGGGCCTCGGTATGCATATGCTCCCTGCGACTAAAGCCATTCCGAAAGAGATGCTGCCTGTCGTCGACAAACCGATGATCCAGTACATCATTGACGAGTGCGTTGCCGCGGGTATTAAAGAGATTGTGCTGGTCACGCATGCATCTAAAAATGCAGTAGAAAACCACTTCGACACCACTTACGAGCTGGAAGCACTGCTCGAAGCACGCGTTAAGCGTCAGCTACTGAGCGAAGTGCAGTCTATCTGCCCGCCAGGCGTAACGATCATGAACGTGCGTCAGGCACAGCCACTGGGCCTGGGTCACTCCATTCTCTGTGCCCGTCCAATGATCGGTGATAACCCGTTCGTGGTGGTGCTGCCAGACGTCCTGCTGGATGATTCTACCGCGGACCACATGCGTTATAACCTGGCTGCAATGGTTGCCCGTTTCGAAGAGACCGGCCACAGCCAGGTTCTGGCACAGCATATGCCAGCGTCCGATCTGACTGAGTACTCAGTGATCACCACTGCAGAGCCGATTGAACACCCAGGTGACATCAGCACCATCACCGATTTCGTTGAGAAGCCAGAAGATACTGCAGGACTGAGCTCTGACCTGGCAGCGGTAGGTCGCTATGTTCTTTCTGCTGATATCTGGGCGGAACTGGAGCGCACTGAGCCAGGCGCATGGGGTCGTATTCAGCTGACCGATGCGATTGCCAGCCTGAGCAAAAACAAAACCGTTGATGTTTCGCTGCTGACCGGTCACAGTTTCGACTGCGGTCGTAAACTTGGATACATGCAGGCGTTTGTCTCTTACGGACTGCGCAGTAACACGCAGGGTCGTGAGTTCCGCGAAGCTATCCAGACCATCCTCGCAAAACAAAAGTAATAAATTCGCCGCGTTCTGCGCGGCAGATTGAAAGGAGCTCACATGGCAATTTTAGTAACGGGCGGAGCAGGGTATATCGGCTCCCATACCGTACTGGCGCTGTTGCAGCGCGGTGATGATGTTGTAGTTCTGGATAACCTCTGCAATGCCTCACGCGAAGCGATTAATCGCGTTGAGAAACTGGCGGGTAAAAAAGCGACCTTCGTTGAAGGCGATATCCGTGACCGTGCCTGCCTGCGTGATTTATTCGCGTCAAATAGCATTTCAGCCGTCATCCACTTCGCAGCCCTGAAAGCAGTGGGTGAATCAACCCGCATGCCGCTGGAATACTACGAGAACAACGTAGCAGGCACCGTGGTACTGCTGGAAGAGATGCGCAACGCCGGCGTCTGGAACTTCATCTTCAGCTCATCAGCGACCGTTTACGGCGCAGATGCACCGGTTCCATACGTTGAGACCACCCCGATTGGCGGTACCACCAGTCCTTACGGCACCTCTAAACTGATGACCGAGTTCGTGATGCGCGACTTCGCTAAAGCAGAGCCGAAGTTCAAGGCCATTGCCCTGCGTTACTTCAACCCGGTTGGCGCGCATGAGTCTGGCGAAATTGGTGAAGACCCGACGGGTATCCCGAACAACCTGCTGCCATACATTGCGCAGGTTGCGATTGGGCGTCTGGAGAAGCTGGGCGTGTTTGGCGGTGATTACGATACGCCAGACGGTACCTGCCTGCGTGACTATATCCACGTGGTAGACCTGGCGGAAGGGCACCTGAAAGCACTGGACCACCTCAATAAAGTTGAGGGCTACACGGCCTTTAACCTGGGCGGCGGCAAAGGCTTCTCTGTACTGGAGATGATCAAGGCGTTTGAGAAGGCGTCTGGTAAAGCGATTCCGTTTGAAATTAAGCCACGCCGTGATGGCGATTTGCCTGCATTCTGGGCCGATGCGTCACTGGCGAACAGTACGCTCGACTGGCGCGTGACGCGCGGCATCGATGAGATGATGCGCGATACGTGGAACTGGCAGAGTAAGAACCCGGATGGGTTTAAGTAGTTGAAAAAATCTGCAAACACCCGGCTTCGGCCGGGTTTTTTTTTGTCTGCCTTAAGAGGAATTGTATATTCCTGCTCTCCGCTCTCTCCTCAAAGCCCCATTCTGACTGTTTAATCACTGAATACGGAATTATCCTGGTCTGACTGAAGTAACGATTGATCACAATAGCAGTAGCGATTGGTCACAATAAGAAGTAATCCGGCTCTGTGAAGAGGCGCAAAGTGTAGATCTTCACAGACTACTATGCTGTTTTACCTTTTGTTGAATTAACTAATGCGGTATGCGATGAATGTTTATTCATCCTTAAGTTTTGTCACGGGTAATGTAAGAATAGGCATATTATTTTTGCCGCACTAAATGTACTATTTGCAGTTATCCCGGAACCCGTATGCGATTGAATAAAATGTAATCAGCGCATCGACAAGCTAACCTGTGAAGGGAGGATTCCCGTCACACAGCGCATTGGTTGCTGCAAGCCAGGGGCGGTAGCGTGGCTGTTTATTCTTAATGGATAAAGATTGACCCGCTTATATGCATAGCATGTTTAAATTTGTTAGAGGATGTGGAATGTTGCTTCCAGTAATTATGGCCGGAGGAACCGGCAGCCGCTTATGGCCCCTGTCCCGCGAACTTTACCCAAAACAGTTTATCTGTCTGCATGGTGCACACTCTATGCTGCAGGAGACGGTTAATCGTCTGAGCGGTGTCGAAGCACGCGCACCGATGGTAATCTGCAACGAGGAGCATCGTTTCCTGGTTGCAGAACAGTTGCGACAAATTAACAAGCTATCACATAACATCATTCTTGAACCGGTAGGCCGTAACACCGCACCAGCGATTGCTCTGGCTGCGCTCAACGCGGTAGAGCAGGGTGATGATCCGGTTCTGCTGGTGCTGGCCGCCGATCACGTAATTGAAGATCGCGCTGCATTTCATCAGGCTATCAAAGTCGCAACCGCCTATGCCAAACAGGGCAAGCTGGTGACTTTTGGCATCGTGCCAACGGGTCCGGAAACCGGCTATGGCTACATTCAGCGCGGCGAAACGCTGCCTGGCGCAGAGAATGGTCCTTATCAGGTTCAGCGCTTTGTCGAAAAACCCAATCAGAGCACTGCTGAGCAGTATCTGGAATCCGGTGAGTACTACTGGAATAGCGGCATGTTCATGTTCCGGGCTAAACGCTATCTTCAGGAACTTGAGAAATTCCGTCCGGATATTCTGGAAGCCTGCCGCCGCGCAATGGCTAACGTCAAGGAAGGCAATGACTTCATCAGTATCGATAAAGATGATTTTATCGCCTGTCCTGATGAGTCAGTAGACTACGCAGTCATGGAACAGACCGATGCTGCGGTTGTTGTACCGCTGGCGGCTGGCTGGAGTGATGTGGGCTCCTGGTCTGCACTGTGGGAAGTGAATGATAAAGATGCTCACGGCAACTCGCTGAAGGGCGATACCTTCCTGCACAACACCAAAAACTGCTATATCAATAGTGAAGATCAACTGGTTGCTGCTATTGGTGTGGAAAATCTGGTGATTGTGAACACCAAGGATGCAGTGCTGGTCGCGCGTAAAGATCAGGTTCAGGATGTTAAACGTGTGGTCGAGTTCCTGAAAAGCGAATGTCGTAGTGAATATCGCCGCCATCGTGAAACCTACTGGCCGTGGGGTCGTTGTGATCTGGTCGTTAACACCGGTCGTTTCAACGTTAACCGCATTACCGTGAAGCCTGGCGAAGCCTTCGAGTTACAGATGCACTATCACCGCACTGAACACTGGGTGATCCTCTCAGGCACAGCGAAAGTCACTATTCAGGATAAAACCCTGTTACTGACAGAAAACCAGTCAACCTTTATTCCAATCGGTCACCCACACACCTTAGAAAACCCGGGCAAGATTCCACTGGAACTGCTGGAGATTCAGTCAGGCTCTTACCTTGGTGACGACGACCTCATTTTGATTAAACAACAGTTTGCAAGTAAGTAAGGACTGACAAGATCATGGCAGCACTGACCTGTTTTAAAGCTTATGATATCCGCGGTGAGTTAGGCACTGAACTGAATGAAGACATTGCCTACCGTATTGGCCGTGCCTATGGCGAATTAATCCGCCCGAAAACGATCGCAGTGGGTGGTGATGTACGACTGACCAGCGAGTCGTTAAAGCTGGCACTGGCCAATGGATTGCGGGATGCAGGCACCGATGTGCTCGACATTGGTATGAGTGGAACAGAAGAGATCTACTTCGCTACCTTTCATTTAGGCATTGATGGCGGCATTGAAGTCACTGCCAGCCATAACCCGATGAACTACAACGGCATGAAACTGGTGCGGGAAGGTGCTCGCCCGGTCAGCGGCGACACCGGTCTGCGTGACGTACAGCGACTGGCTGAAGCGAATGACTTTGCTCCGGTTGATGAGAGCAAGCGCGGCACGTATAAACAGATTTCGGTGATGGATGCGTACATCGATCACCTGATGGGCTACATCGACCTGAATAACTTCACTAAGCCGATGAAGCTGGTAATTAATTCAGGTAACGGTGCTGCTGGACACGTTATTGATGAGATTGAAAAACGTTTTCAGAAGGCAAATGCGCCAGTAACGTTTATCAAAGTGCATCATGAAGCTGACGGTAACTTCCCGAATGGTATTCCGAACCCGCTGCTGCCTGAGTGTCGCAAAGATACCTCGGACGCGGTGCGTGAACATCAGGCGGATATGGGCATCGCCTTCGACGGTGATTTTGACCGCTGCTTCCTGTTTGATGAGAAAGCCGACTTTATCGAAGGCTATTACATTGTCGGACTATTAGCCGAAGCGTTCCTGAAGAAAGAGTCTGGCGCTAAGATCATTCACGATCCGCGACTGACCTGGAATACTGTTGATGTCGTGACTAAAGCGGGCGGTAAGCCGGTGATGTCTAAAACCGGTCACGCTTTCATCAAAGAGCGGATGCGTGAAGAAGATGCCGTCTATGGTGGCGAGATGAGTGCTCACCACTATTTCCGTGACTTCGCCTACTGCGACAGCGGTATGATTCCGTGGCTGCTGGTGGCAGAACTGCTGGCGGTGAAAGGGGAGACGTTGTCCGGACTGGTTTCGGAAAGAATGCAGGCGTTCCCGTGCAGTGGTGAAATAAACTCAAAGATCAAAAATGCGGCCAGCAGGATTGAAAAAATCAAAGGCATCTATCAAACCCAGCATGCCACGACCGATATGACTGACGGCATCAGCTTTGAGTTTGACCAGTGGCGATTTAACCTTCGCAGTTCAAATACTGAACCTCTGGTACGCCTGAATGTTGAAGGCCGTAATGACACTGACTTAGTTATCGCTAAAACTGAAGAAATCCTGAAAATTCTTCGTGCGGAGGATTAAGTGCTTTCTTTATTAATGGCAATAATACGTTATCGTGGGTTTATCAGCGGTGCGGTGAAGAGAGACTTTCAGGCACGTTATCGTACCAGCATGTTAGGTGCGGTCTGGCTGGTCATTCAGCCACTTGCCATGATTACCGTCTATACGCTGATCTTTGCTGAAGTGATGAAATCAAAACTGCCCGGCGTTGCCGGGCAGTTTTCATATAGCATCTATATCTGTTCAGGCCTGCTGTTATGGGGATTTTTCGGCGAAATATGCGGCAAGGGCACATCGCTGTTTATCGATAATGCTAACCTTCTGAAAAAGGTCAGTTTTCCCAGAATAACGTTACCGGTCATTCTGGTTTTAACCTCGCTGATTAATTTCGCCATCATATTCGGCCTGTTTTTAATCTTTTTAGTCTTGATCGGTGACTTCAGAGTTATGCAGCTGGTACTGATGGTGCCGGTCGTTCTCACCACTCTGGCCTTAGCTGCCGGATTAACCATGGTGCTGGCTGTCCTGAACGTCTTTTTTCGCGACGTCGGACAGCTTTTTACCATTGTGCTGCAATTCTGGTTCTGGTTTACCCCCATCGTCTATCCCTTACAGATCATTCCTGAGTGGGCAAGGGGCGTGGTTGAAATGAACCCGATGGCCGTCACGGTCGGTGGCATGCATGATATTTTCGTAAATAATCAGGCGCCACAGTGGATCCCACTGCTGAATGTGGCACTGCTTGGTTGTGCATTAATGATACTGGGTTTATATCTTTTCAGGCGTCATTCAGGAGATATGGTAGACGAATTATGAGTGAGATATTAACGCTACGAAATCTCGGTAAATCATATAAACAGTATCCCTCAAAATTTTCGCGACTCATCGAATGGGTACTGCCTTTTTGCGGCATCCGGCATACCAAAAAATGGGTAATAAGAGATATCTCGTTTGATATCAAAAAGGGTGAAACGATAGGGATTATCGGAGTAAATGGCGCCGGTAAAAGTACTTTGCTGAAAATCATCACAGGCACTACTCAGCCTAGCGAAGGTGAAGTTATCTGCAATGGGCGCATTGCGGCCCTGCTGGAGCTGGGAATGGGTTTCCACCCGGACTTTACCGGCAGGCAAAATGTCTATATGGCCGGGCAGCTGCTGGGTCTGAACACCGACACTATCTCTGAATTGATGGGTGAAATCCTCGACTTTGCCGATATCGGCGAATATGTGGATATGCCAACCCGCGTCTATTCCAGCGGGATGCAGGTGCGTCTGGCTTTCAGCATAGCCACCGCAGTACGTCCAGATATCCTGATTGTTGATGAAGCATTATCGGTAGGCGATGTGGCTTTTCAGGCAAAATGCTTTCGACGCATTAATGACTTTAAAGAGCAGGGCACCACCATTCTGTTTGTGACGCATGCCCTTGATGACATTGTAAAGCACTGCCACCGTGCCATCCTGCTGGACTCAGGAAGTATCGCACTGAGTGGCGAACCGCGAGCAGTAGTTAATGAATTTCGGGATCGACTGTTTGGCAAATCGAAAAAGCGTGTCGCCAGTAAAGTTGACAGTGTCAAAGATGATGAGTCCTGTCAGTTATCGCGAGACGATGTTTTTCATACTAAGCCTCTTTACCAGAAGATTGAACATCGCTGGGGAACGCGTGCCGCAGAAATCACCGATTTCCTCATTAAAAGCAAAGAAGATTATTATCCCTCTACGCTAAATGGCAGTGAAGAGATTGAAATAAAATTCCGCTGTGTATTTCATGAGGCGATTAAATCGCCAATTTTTGGACTGCTGTTAAAGACGCCGGACGGAATAAGCCTCTATGGGGCGAGTTCCAGGGAATTAATGCCCGATGCAATTGGCAGCGTTGATGCGGGTTCCGTGATTGATTTTACTTTTAAACTTAAAATGCATTTCAATACTGGGCCAGTTCTGGTTTCAGTAGGGCTGACCCACATTGATGAATCAGGAAATGATGAGCCTCTGGATCGACGTTACGATGCCATTATGATCAATATTGACAACAAGAAGAAGTTTATTGGTCTGGTAGATGCTGAAACCGAATGTGTAATAGAGGTAGACAAATGAATTCCGATATTCAAGAATTAGTGCAGGCATTGCCAGAATGTTATCAGCCAATTTATGGTCATCCCGAACTGGTTGTGAGTTCATCGCGTAATTGTGATGATCGCTTAAGTAAAATTGAAAATATCTTTGTTCTTCTTAAAGAGAAGCTGGGCCGTCCGCTGCGGTTGCTTGACCTGGGCTGTGCACAGGGGTTCTTCTCATTTAACCTCGCTAAACACTGTAGCAAAGTTACAGGCATCGACTTTCTTGATAAAAATATAGCACTCTGCAATGCGCTTCGTGACGAGCAAGGGTCAGAACACGTTACATTTAAAGAAGACAAAATCCAGAATGTCATCGATGCTCTGCAGCATGATGATTACGATATTGTTCTTGGGTTTAGTGTTTTCCACCATATCTGTGATGCAGATGGATATTACCCGACAAAAGAAAAGATTAATAAATTAGCAAATATTGCACAAATCGTTCTGTTAGAGCTGGCAGTGAAAGAGGAAGGATTATACTGGGGCCGTAACCTGCCGGATAAACCTTTAGAGATTGTTGATGATATTGGCTACTTCGAAATTCTGGGCGAATATTCAACCCATCTTTCAGAAGTAAATCGTCCTCTTCTCTTCACCAGCAGTAAATACTGGTATCTGAATAACGAACTTGAAGCCGTTGTTTCCTGGATGAAACAATCACATGAGTATGCCAGTGATGTTCATCAGGGATCGCGTCGATACTATTTTTCAGATACAAAATTTCTCAAACGTTATGCACTTAACGGAGCGCTCTCGCAGCTGAACCGGAATGATTATAAAAGTGAAATCTCATCGATTAACACGCTCAGCACGTTAAAGATATCTCACCTGGTTGTACCTGAACTTCTTCATCACGAAAGTAATGCTGAGCGAGCCATTGTTGTCACTTCTAAAATCGATGGAGCACGACTCAGCGCATGCCTGGAACAGCGTGAAGCTATCGATGAATTCGATGTGGTAAAACAGTTAGTGATGGCTTTGGCAGAGCTGGAGTCACATCAGCTTTATCATAACGATGTGCGCATCTGGAATATTCTGAAGAGCGATGACCAGTATAATCTGATTGATTTTGGCGCGATTAGTGCGAAAAAAACAGACGTATTGTGGCCTTATAATAACTTCCTTAGTTTTATTATCTTTATCAATGAACTGAATATTGGTAATAACTATCAGCTGGTACCTTCGCGTACACCGATGTTTTCTCCTTTCTGGGCGAAAACGCCTAAGCTAGCCAGTTTTCTCTCTTTGATATGGTCAACAGGGCACAAGGCGTGGAGCTTTAAACTTTTTGTAGAGTTATTGAACCTCAGCGAGGTTGAGGAAGCCATGGAATTTAACGTTAATATTCCTGCTGAAAACGTGGCGTTATGGATGTTCACCACTGAGACTCTGATTAATGAATCAAGAGCGCGTGAGTTTTCAAATATTCTTGAGAAACAAAATGAGATTTTGAATAAAGTTAATCGCTTAGCTGATTGAGCAAAATAAAAATACGGCTGATTCTCTGTTTTTTAGCCTGGATGCTGAATAGAAAATGAATACTTTTGTAGGGTTGCAAAATGAAAAATAACTTTTGGTTTGATTTAACTACTTCAATGCAGTGGACTGGAGGAGTAGTGGGGATTGTTCGTGCTGAACTTGAAATTGGTGCAGCACTGGCAAGATTGTATCCGAATATCAAATTCAGTATGTTCAGCCAGGGAAGATTTGTAGAGCTCGGTCGTCATGATATTCCATGGATTTACACGGATTCTAACGTTGCTGATATCTACCTTGCAAACAGAAAGTATCAGCCGGAAAGTGCTAAAACAGCTAATCAGCCAGCTGAGTCAGAAAAAAAAGTTGACCTGTTCCTTAAATCGCTCGAACAGGAATTGCCGAGTCGGGGACGTCGTTTCCAGCACTCATTAGCCTTAGCGGTTGATCATTCGCCACAGAAACTTAAGATGCCCATGCGTATTATTTCATGGCTTCCGGTAAAAGTTGTGGGTGGGTTAGTTCAATATAATATTCTGCGGAATCGTAATAAAATTTCCAGCATCCCTTCAAATGCCGATATTACGATGCAGAAAGACAGTGGCTTTACGCATCCCTATGGTGATGATGATGTCATTTTAAGTGTAGGCTGGTCTGACAGCGGTAAAGAGCAATTCTTCACCAAACTCAAAAGCCAGAAGCCGAAAATTAAAGTTGGCTATATGGTTTATGACACCATTCTGGTCGGCGAAACCACACATCATCTTTATCGTCAGGATCTGGAAGATAATTTCAGAAAATATTTCCATTGGATCTCTGAGAACTGCGATTTTATCGTTTACGGTGGAAACAGTCCGCAAAAGGATGGCATTGCCTACCAGAAGAAAAACGGCTGGAATTCACCGCCAAGTATTTCTGTACCTTACGGCGGAACAGATCCCGTACGTATCAAAGACAGCTCCCGTGATGCAGAAATCCTCGCTCGTCTTGGTGTAGAGCGTGATTTTCTTATTACCGTTGGCACAATTGAAGTGCGTAAAAATCATGACGTACTCTATAAGGCCATGGCGAAACTTTCTGAGTCAGTCTTTGAGCCTTTACCTCAGATAATTTTTGTTGGTCGTCCGGGCTGGCGTACTGAAGATCTTATCGACTCGATCAAGCGTGATCCTCGCATCGGTAATAATATTGTTATTACAGCGCCAAGCGATGAAGAATTAGATGTTTTATATCGCAACTGTAAATTCACCTTATTACCTTCACTCTATGAAGGCTGGGCTTTACCTATGCCTGAGAGTTTCAGCTATGGTAAACCTTGTATTGCTTCTGATATTGAGCCGTTACACGAAATTGGCAAAGACTTTCCAAAATTTGTTAAGCCTTTTGACGTGAATGCGTGGGTTGAGGGCATCAAAGAATATATTTCTCATCCTACAGCATTATCTGAAGCTGAAGAGCGCATTCGTCAGGAATGGCATTCAACCACCTGGACAGAGTGTGGTCAGAATGTTTTAGCTGCGGTTGAAAATCTGAATCAGCAAATCGGTGATAAATCAGAACAGCAAAATATCTGGTACGATCTGACATTATCCTATGGTATGTGGAGAGGCGGTGTTACAGGCATTATTCGTACCGAGCTGATCCTCGCTCATCACCTCTCCAAAATATTCCATGATTTACGCTTTTATGCTTTCCACGAAGATGCGTTTTTTGAAGTGCCAAAAGAGAAATTATTGTGGCTCTTCGATTCTGCTGACGTAACATCTCAGTATGCTGGATTCCAGAAATTCTGGGCTGAAGCAGAGCAGGAGGGGCGTGGACATCGCCTGCCTTTCGATGAAATGGTTCGAAATCCGCTGGTGAAAGCAGAAGTTACTGCACCGGAGGTTAAACCCGCGCCGTCGCCTTCTTTACTGAGTCATTACTCCAAAGCAGGGGCTTATTTTATCAGCGCGCTTCCCAACTCTTTACGGAAAAAAGCGATCTCTTTCGCAGATAAAAAAGGGCTAATCCCTGCCACCGCTTCGCCGACTATGATTGCGACCCAGGCTGAACTTTCAGTTGATGAAAAAAATGAAGCCATGATGAAAGCGGTGGCGCAGAAAATCAAAGGACAGGCGCTTGATTTGCCTTTCCGCAAAGATGACATCGTTTTCTCAGCGGGTATCAACTGGGACGAGCGCCCGTTAATTGAAATCATCAAAGCTAAGCAACAGATCGGTTTTATCTACTCGCAGATTATCTATGATATGACGCCACTCATTACGCCACAACTTCATGCCCGTGAAGCCTTTGACTGGTATAACCGATTTTATTATCTCGCCACGCTGGCGAGCAACACGATCATGTACGGTGGTGAAACGGCGAAACGTGACGGTCAGGTCTGGCAACGTCGATTTGGCTGGCCTGTTACCAACGGGATTGCTATTAAGTTTGGTTCTGACATCGTGCCGGCACAAGACCCTTCGCAGGATGAAGATATCCTCAAGCGTTTAGGCATTACCGGTGATTATATGCTCTCCGTGGGCACACTGGAGATACGTAAAAATCATGAAGCCATTTATAAGGCCTATCTGGAATTATTAAAAAATCCAGAATGTGAGCTGCCACAAATGGTCTTCGTCGGCGGGCCAGGCTGGAAGGCAAAAGACCTGTTCGAGATTATTCAGCGGGACAGTCGCGTCAGGGGTAAAATTCTGATGCTCAGAACCTCGGATCAGGAACTGGATGTTCTTTATCGTAACTGTCTGTTCACCTTACTTCCCAGCCTGTATGAAGGATGGAGTCTGACCCTGCCTGAGAGTCTTGGTTACGGTAAGTTCTGCCTTACTTCAGCAGTAGATCCCCTGATTGAGACCGGCAGAGATCTGGTTGATTACGTGGAACCGTGGGATGTCGCGGGCTGGGCAGAAAAAATGCAGCACTATATTCAGCACCCTGCAGAGGTGAAGAATTATGAAAAACGTATTAAGGAAGAGTGGGACACGATAACCTGGCAAAACTGTGCCAGTAACGTGTATCAAAACCTTCTCAGTTTTAAAGCGGCTAAAGGAGAATAACAATGGATAAGCAACGCGTATTGGTGACAGGTGGGTCGGGTTTTATCGGCCGCTATCTTATGAGCGAACTGAAAGGTCGCGGTGCTGCTGTGCTGGGCACCTGTGTGGGCCCGGCCCCGAGCGACGACTTTGTATCAGTTACGCTGTTCGACCGAAAAAAACTGACTGAAATTATCGAAGAGTTTCAGCCGACCTGGATTGTTCATCTGGCCGCCATTGCCCTTGTTACCCATGGCAATGTTGAACAAATTTACGCCGTTAACGTGCTGGGATCTGAAAATCTTATCAATGCAGTGGTAGATGCGCAGATCAAGCCGCCGACAATGTTATTAGCCAGTACGGCAGGTGTTTATGGTAATCAGAAAGATGAGTATCTCTCTGAGTCATTACCTTATAACCCAAGTAATCATTATTCTTACAGTAAAATGATTATGGAAATGCTGACCCGTAGCTACAATGACAAACTGAAAATTCATATCGTTCGTCCTTTCAATGTTATCGGCACGGGTCAGGCTGAATCTTTCCTGGTACCTAAAATCGTTAAACATTTCCGCGAGAAGAAAGAACTTTTACAGCTGGGCAATATTGATTCTGTCCGCGATTACGTAGAGGCAAAAGGCTGTGCCACCATGATTTCACAGCTTATCTCACAGGAGCATCGTGATCCTTTTACGCTGAATCTTTGCACCGGTCGCGGCTGGAGCGGCCACGACGTGCTGGATACACTGGCTGAAATCAGTGGTTTCCGCCCGCGCGTAGAGATAGTTAATAACTATGTCCGCAGTAACGAGGTCTGGCGCCTTGTGGGTAATCCAGAAGAGCTCCATAAATATCTGGGCCACACGCCGAATCTTCTTAATCTGAAGCAGATATTAACTTCTATGTATAACGCGAATTAAGTTGGGTGTGACAGGATGCGGCAGGAACTTTTTTATGTCTTTTTGATTTTCATTTTGTATATCATCGGCTGCTTCTATGTCTCTTTTCTGGGACGCCGGGTGGGTGTTGAAACAAAAGAGAGTCCCGGATTTTCATATTCATTAGAAGTATTAAGGGGTATTGCCGCATTTCTGGTTTTTGGCGCTCACTCAACCATGTATTTTGGCTATGCTAAAGCCCAGGTCATTGCTGCTGCAATGGGAGAGGTCGGTGTACTGCTCTTTTTTATGCTCACAGGGCATCTTTTTTGGGGGCAGATAAGAGCGGGTGCATTCAGAGCGGACACCTTTTTCTACAAGCGCGCGTGCCGTCTGGTTCCCGCCATGTTTGTGATGATTACCGGTGTCATGTTTCTCGACTGGGCCACGGCAGGTTTTGTCATACCAAATAAAGATCAGTTGCTGGCGTTAATTCGAAACTATGGATTTGGTTTTGGTACCGTCATCAATAGCATCGGTAATGTTAATGATGTGTTCGGCAAAGACATGTATCTGCGCATCAATAACATCTGGACGTTACGCTGGGAGTGGCTCTTCTATTTTGTATTGCCGCTGATTGCAACGCTTAACCGTTTTGTCTGGGTAACGCTACTTTCTGTCTTTATTATTGTGCTGTTCATGCATCCTTTCCAGATAATGACCGGGACGACAGATATCGTCTTTATCCTGGCCTTCTGGCTGGGGGCGTTGTGTGTAGAGCTGGAAAGTCTGCGGACAGGCGCGCTGAGAGTATTCTTTACCCGTCCGGCAGGTTATCTGATTTTGCTGGCAGGGTTAGTGATGACGTTTGCCTATTTATTGCAGATGCCGCTGACTCAGAAAAATGTACGGGTTCCGGTAATGATGCTGACGGTTTTCCCGGTGTTTCTTTTCTTTGTTATCAATAAAATTCATCCGAATAAACTTATTGGCTGGAGTCCGGCTCAGTTGATGGGTAAAATTAGTTATTCATTTTATTTATGGCATCTGAGCGTTAATTTCTATGTGATCACGTTAGTCAATAGAATCATCAAAGACCCACAGGCGCTTTTGAGTTTTGGCCTGACCTGTGCGGTGATGATGTTTATTGGATTGACCATATCCGTATTTTCTTACAAATATGTCGAAGAGTACTTCCTGAAGAAGTCTCACCGAAAAGTCGTCCAGTAGGGACGATTAATTATAAGCACTTAGCTTAGCAATTGTTGAGGTCATAGTATGAAGATTGCAGTAGTAACTGGTATTACAGGTCAGGACGGTGCTTACTTAGCTGAGCTGTTACTTGAAAAAGGTTACAAAGTATACGGTACCTACCGTCGTACCAGTTCTGTAAATTTTTGGCGTATTGAAGAGTTAGGCATCGCTAAACATGAAAATTTACACCTGGTTGAATATGATCTTACCGATCTGGCAGCAAGCATTCGCCTGCTGAAAGACACTGACGCAACAGAGGTCTATAACCTTGCCGCGCAGAGCTTCGTAGGCGTTTCCTTTGACCAGCCGGTGACAACGGCAGAAATTACCGGCATTGGCCCGTTGAATCTGCTGGAAGCCATTCGCATTGTAAATCCTAAAATCCGCTTTTATCAGGCTTCTACTTCAGAAATGTTTGGTAAAGTGCAGGCAATCCCTCAGATCGAGAGCACGCCTTTCTATCCGCGTAGCCCGTATGGTGTCGCTAAACTTTATGCGCACTGGATTACCGTTAACTATCGCGAAAGCTACGACATTTTTGCGTCCAGCGGCATCCTGTTTAACCATGAATCTCCGCTGCGTGGTCGCGAATTCGTTACACGTAAAATCACCGATACCGTTGCGAAAATTAAGTTAGGCTTAACGGATGTTTTAGAGTTAGGTAATCTTGATGCGAAACGCGACTGGGGTTTTGCTAAAGAGTACGTTGAAGGTATGTGGCGCATGCTGCAGGCTGATAAACCTGAAACCTATGTTCTGGCGACCAACCGCACTGAAACAGTCCGTGACTTTGTCACCATGGCGTTTAAAGCCGCGGGTATCAATATTGAATTTTCCGGCAAAGATGAAGCAGAAATTGGTAAGGATGCTGAGTCTGGTAAAGAACTGGTTAAGATCAATCCAAAATTCTATCGTCCGGCTGAAGTGGAATTACTGATCGGTAATCCAGAAAAAGCCCACGCAGAGCTAGGCTGGAAGCCAGAAACATCGCTTGAGAAATTGTGTGAAATGATGGTGGAGGCAGATTTACGCCGCAATAAAGCAGGGTTCTCTTTCTGATATAAAATTTAGCCCCGAAAGGGGCTATTTGGATTCTGGCGTGAAAATAATTGTATCTACCGACTCGATAAAATTCCCTGTTACGGGTATTGGACGTTATGCTCTTGAACTTATTAATAACCTCAGAACAAGTTCAGAAATAGAGTCAATCAAATATTTGTCTGGCCTTAACGTGGTTAATGGCCCGCCAGCTTTGGTTAATTCACCCTCGGCGTCCACCAGTAAATTTAAGAAGCAGCTCAGAAATAGCCGGCTTGTTTCTGATGTTTACCGAATGACCGTTCCTTATCTAAAAAGCTATGCGCTAAAATCTTACTCCGATTATATCTTTCATAGCCCCAATTATTATATTCCGCCCGGACATAAAAAATCCTGCACGACTTTCCACGATTTATCTATTTTTCATTTTCCAGAATATCACCCTAAGGGGCGCGTGCATTTGATGAAAAAGGAGCTTCAAAGCTCTGTCAGCCGTGCAAAAGTACTAATCACAGATTCCAGGTTTACCAGAAACGAAGTTTCAGAATTTTTTAACTTCGACCCTGGCCGCATTGTTGTTGCACCTCTTGCCAGTAGCGGGGGCTTTATACCCCGTAAAGAAGCAGAATGCCGCGAGGTGCTTGAAAGTTTTGGTTTGTCCTATAAACAATTTACATTTTTTGCCGGCACAATCGAGCCGCGCAAGAATATAAAAAACCTGCTGTTAGCCTATCAAAAATTACCACTGGAGATGAGCCTGCGTTTTCCACTGGTTATTTCAGGTTATCAGGGGTGGGAAAGTGAAGAGCTTCATCGCCTGTTTGATATTGGCTCTCAGCGAGGCTGGATTAAATATCTGGGTTATACCGATCAACAAAGTCTGTCGGTTCTTTTTTCTGCCTGCCGTGCGTTCCTGTTCCCTTCACGGTATGAGGGTTTTGGCTTACCTGTGCTCGAAGCGATGGCCGCAGGCACGCCGGTTATTACCTCCAACGTCTCATCGCTGCCAGAAGTCGCAGGAGACGCTGGATTAATGGTCGATCCTGATGATGTCGATCAACTGACTCACTATATTAGTGACATCATTCTGAACGATTCACTTTGTGCCGAACTTATTAAACGTGGTTTTCTGCAAAATGCAAAATTCTCCTGGGCCAACTGTGCTGGTGAGACTATCAAAGCATATAAATTGGTTGATTCACAAGAATGATAAAAGTCCTGCATTGTTATAAGACATATTATCCCGACACATTTGGTGGCATTGAACAGGTTATCTATCAGCTTGCTGAAGGAGGTGTTAAAGAAGATATTGCCTCTACGGTTTATACCCATAGTCCTGAGAATGCGGGTGAGTTTAATCTGGATCACCATAAATGTGTCAGGAGTAAAACGTTTTTTGAAATTGCTTCGACTCCGTTTTCCTTGGCATCATTCCGTCGTTTTAAACAACTAGCTGAAGATGCCGATATCATTCATTACCATTTTCCTTACCCCTTCATGGACATGCTGCATTTCTCACTGACCAGGAATAAACCGTCAGTGGTGAGCTATCATTCAGACATCGTTAAACAGAAGTCGTTACTGAAACTCTATACGCCGCTGATGAATCGCTTTCTCTCCAGCGTAGATAGAATTGTTGCCGCGTCGCCAAATTATGTTGAAAGCAGTCCGGTACTTCAGCACTTTAAAGACAAAGTTGAAGTCATTCCCTATGGTCTTGATAAAAAGTTTTATCAAAATGATGATCCTGCCGTCCTGCAAAAGTGGCAGACAAGATTTCCGGATGGCTTCTTTCTGTTTATCGGGACGTTTCGTTACTATAAAGGGCTGCATATCTTAATCGAGGCGGCTAAAAACAGCAGCTACCCGATTGTTGTCGTTGGTGCTGGCCCTATCGAGGCTGAGCTGAAATCGCAGGCGCAGCGGCTGGGTGTGGAAAATATTCATTTTCCCGGGGCTTTAGAGGATAGTGATAAGTCAGCCTTATTGCAGCTGTGCACCTGTCTGGTTTTTCCTTCACATCTACGTTCAGAAGCTTTTGGTATCTCTCTGCTGGAAGGTGCCCTCTATTCGAAACCGTTGATCTCAAGCGAAATTGGAACCGGAACCACTTTTATTAACATTGATCGGGTGACAGGTCTGGTCGTGCCTCCATCCGATCCTGTTGCATTACGCACGGCAATGGATGAAATCTGGCATAACCCCGACCTGGCAATGCGATATGGGACGGCTGCATCGGCTCGCTTCGAATCCCTGTTCACAGCCGCTAAAATGATTGAAAGTTACACAAAACTCTATAAATCCTTGTTAAATGTGTGATTTTTTTTCAGATATTTTCATTTCATTATCGCACCATTCATTACCTTTAATCCTCTATCCTGAGTTAACATACTGATCACTTACAAAGTGGTGTTACGGGTAACACCATGCGAGACCACAGACAGGAGTATGTAATGTCCAAGCAACAGATCGGCGTTGTAGGTATGGCAGTGATGGGCCGCAATCTGGCTCTTAACATTGAGAGCCGCGGTTACACTGTTTCTATCTTCAACCGTTCACGCGAAAAGACTGATGAAGTCATCGCTGAGAACCAGGGTAAGAAGCTTGCTCCTTTTTACACCGTTGAAGAGTTTGTCGAATCGCTGGAAAAACCTCGTCGTATCCTGCTGATGGTTCAGGCAGGTGAAGCGACTGATAAGACTATCGCCTCACTGACTCCACACCTGGATAAAGGTGACATCCTGATCGATGGCGGTAACACTTTCTATAAAGACACCATCCGTCGTAACAAAGAGCTTTCTGATCAGGGCTTCAACTTCATCGGTACCGGCGTTTCCGGCGGTGAAGAGGGCGCACTGAAAGGCCCATCAATCATGCCTGGCGGTCAGAAAGAAGCGTACGAGCTGGTTGCGCCGATTCTGGATAAGATCGCGGCACGTGCGGAAGATGGCGAAGCCTGTGTGGCTTACATCGGTCCGGACGGCGCGGGTCACTATGTGAAGATGGTTCACAACGGCATCGAGTATGGCGACATGCAGCTGATCGCTGAAGCTTATGCTCTGCTGAAAGGCGCTCTGGGCCTGAACAACGAAGAGCTGGCTCAAACCTTCACCGAGTGGAATAACGGCGAGCTGAGCAGCTACCTGATCGACATCACCAAAGATATCTTCACCAAGAAAGACGAAGAAGGTAAATATCTGGTTGATGTGATTCTGGATGAAGCAGCAAACAAAGGTACCGGTAAATGGACCAGCCAGAGCTCACTGGATCTTGGCGAGCCTCTGTCACTGATCACCGAGTCTGTTTTTGCCCGTTACCTCTCGTCACTGAAAACGCAGCGCGTTGCGGCCTCTAAAGTACTGAGCGGTCCACAAGCTAAAGCGTTTACTGGTGACAAAGCAGAGTTCATCGAGAAAGTTCGTCGTGCATTGTACCTGGGTAAAATTGTCTCTTATGCGCAGGGCTTCTCACAGCTGCGTGCTGCATCAGAAGAGAACAACTGGGATCTGCATTACGGTGAAATCGCTAAGATCTTCCGCGCGGGTTGCATCATCCGTGCTCAGTTCCTGCAGAAAATCACTGATGCTTATGAAGCAGATGCAGGCATCGCTAACCTGTTGCTGGCGCCATACTTCAAAGATATCGCGGATCAGTATCAGCAGGCGCTGCGTGATGTGGTTTCTTACGCGATTCAGAACGGCATCCCGACGCCAACCTTCTCTGCGGCGATTGCTTACTACGACAGCTACCGTTCAGAAGTGCTGCCTGCCAACCTGATTCAGGCGCAGCGTGACTACTTTGGTGCGCATACCTATAAGCGCATTGACAAAGATGGTGTGTTCCACACCGAGTGGTTAGATTAATCACTAAAAAGGGCTTCCCTCGGGAAGCCCTTTTTTTATCCTACCAGCAAATCCCCGCTCCGAATCTCCTTCTCACCCGCCAGCCGCACTACCAGCATGCCTGCCGTCGCAAATCTTACCCAGTGTCTCGCATAGAGGATACCGCCATGTTCTGCCACCAGTGGCGTAATATGGTCAGTAATCGGATCGACAATCTCAGCGACTACTTCTCCTGGCCGAATCTGTGCGCCAAGCGGTTTACGATGCAGAATCAGACCTGACACCGGCGAATGAATATATTCGCAACCTGCTAACGGCGTAGGGGGATTTTTCAGGGCAGGGGAGGCTGCCGCCGATCCTTCACTGTGACGCTCTTTAATCACACCTGTCTCTCCCGGCGCTTCAGCAACGTCAGGCACGTTTAAACCAATCGGTCCGTCATTGATTGCCACGATATCGTCACCGCCCGCGCTTGCCGGAACCAGTTCATCGCCACCGATTACAGGTGCAGCCACTTCCACGGAAATTGAGGGCTCGCTGTAGCCGATATAACCACTTTCCTGCAGTGCCGAAATAATCGCATCCGCATCTTTCTCAGCCTGTTCAGGCGACACATCACGTACGCCACGCAACTCCAGCGTCACCGGCAGCAATCCACGCGGCATGGGGTAATCTTTGCCAAAGCGTTCTGCCAGCGTCAGCCAGGGTTCGCAGCAGGCTTCATCAAACGGTTCACCGCCAGAGATCTGCGCCAGCAGCTGCACTTCACTGCCTAACCATCGCGCCAGCGGCTCAATGTCCGGCCAGGCATGCGGCGTGGTGTAGAGATGCGGCACGGCTTCCCAGTCACAGTGCAGGTCAATCATTAGATCCGCCTGGCTGGCCATTCGCATCAGCGTATAACGCTGCGCATCCAGCTCCGTTTTTGGCACGGTATCGCGATAGTGACGATCGATCGCGTCGCGAATCAGGCTTCGGTTCTGCGATTCACTCTGCGTCAGGCTATCCGCCAGTCCGGCCGCCAGCGTGGTACCCAGTGACGGGAAACGGCGATTAAAGTCCTGACCAGAGAGCGTATGGAAACGACCCAGATGGGTGCCGTGCCAGTGCTGTCCCAGCGCCAGGGGATTAGCAACCGGCACCAGGGTAAACGCGGCTTTAAGCTGTCCGGCGGACTCCAGCGACTGCAGTCTTTGTTTCAGAAACCATGCCACCGCCATACCGGGCAGTTCGTCACCATGCAGTGCAGCCTGGATATAGACCTGACGCTCGTGGTCCGGAGCAAAATGAAAACTGATGATTTCACGCTGGGTGCCTAAAGAGGCGCTTAACAGTGGATGATGTTGTTGATGCATACCGTGTTAATGTCCTTTAATCGGCAAAGGACGACAGCGCGCCGTCCTGAAAAAGTTAAAGTATAGTGCCGGATCGCGGTGAGGACGAAAAAGGGCGACCGTGAGGTTACTGCTGGATAGAGATATCCGTAGCGAAATAGCGCTTCTGAATCTTGTCAAACGTGCCGTTCTTTTTGATTTCGGCAAAGGCATTATCCAGTGCCGTTTTCAGCTCCGCATCGCCTTTGCGCAGGCCGATTGCCGTGCCAGGGCCGATAATCGGATCCTGAATAATCGGGCCAGCCAGCTCAAAGTCTTTACCCTGCGGATGCTTCAGGAAGCCAATGGCCGCTTGTGCCGCATCGGTGAAGACCGCATCCAGCCGGCCTGAAACCAGATCGCTTTCAACCTGTGCCTGATCGCCATAAGGCACCACGGTCACACCATGGGGCTGCCATTTCGCCAGCGCATAGCGCTCCTGTACTGTTCCCTGTTCCACGCCGACTGTTTTCCCTTTCAGGGATTCAACCGTTGGCAATATGCCAGAACCCTTACGGGCGATTAGCTGGGTGTGGGTGTCATAGAGCGGCACGGTGAAATCGATCTGTTTAAGGCGCTCTTCGGTAATGCCCATGTCAGAGAGAATGGCATCGAATTTACGCGCTTTCAGCGCCGGGATCATGCCGTCAAACTGGCTTTCAACCCAGACGCATTTCGCCTGCATCTGAGTACAGAGCGCATTGCCCAGATCGATATCAAAGCCGACCAGCTTGCCCTGTGGTGTTTTCGATTCAAACGGTGGATAGGTCGGGTCGACCGCGAAACGCACCTGTTCGATTTTCGCCTGCGCGCCAAACGCACAACCAGCCATAACCGCCACTGCCAGCGTCTGACGCAGGCGTTGAGTGAAAATGTTCATGATTTTGCTCTTATTCTGTCGTGATGCATGTTTATGCAGAGTATCGCCGGGCTGCCGGGATGGCAATTACTGCGTTATCTTCACCACGTCAGCCGCGCACAGCGACCGGTAATCTTCGGTGTTCAGGATCACTGAGCGCTCCAGCAGACCGGCGTTAAACGCGATCTCCGGATAACGTTCAAACAGCGTGGGGTCAACGACCAGTCTGAGGTCAGGATGAAAGCTGAACGGCGGGATAGCCCCGAATACACAACCGGTCAGCAGTTCGGTCTCTGTCGGGCTGGCGAGTGAGGCGCGCCGTCCACCGACCGCCGCTGCGACTTTACTCAGGTCGGCCTGCTGATCAGCCGGTAACACCGCCAGCACGTGCTGTTTCACGCCATTGCCTTTCACATGACAGACCAGCGCTTTCGCGCCCTGGCCAATTTCGGTGCCGCGTATCGCCGCAACCGCTTCACATTTACCGGTCGCCTCATGCTCCATCAGGCGATAGCGAGCCTGATGCTGGTCGAGCAGGGC
>Ga0213822_1000262_pt1 | contig 46625 bp, 48 predicted proteins | sample MC6MC0908MG_FD_179872 | JGI IMG/M metagenome (GOLD analysis project Ga0213822, IMG submission 179872) | Enriched soil aggregate microbial communities from Iowa State University, Ames, United States - MC6-MC0908-MG | ecosystem: Environmental > Terrestrial > Soil > Unclassified | place: USA: Iowa... | reverse complement strand
AATGCGCCATGGCTACCAGCAACTATTTATAATACGAAGATAATGGTTGTAGTGACGTATTGTGTACTTTTCTTACCGTATTCCGTGCAATATATAAAGTCCTCTTTATCACAATTAGATTCTTCGATATTCCAATCAGCGGCTATTTTTGGGAGAAGTAGTTGGGTTGTTTATCGACAAATCATCATTCCATTATTAATGAAGGGAATTCTAGCTGGGATGACGATGACGTTTATTATCTCAATGCGTGAGCTTGTCGCTGGATTACTTATTTTGCCCCCTTCAGTGGAGACTGGTGCGACATTTATTTACAGTCAATTTGAGCAAGGAAATGTCGGGGAAGGAATGGCTGTTGCAGTCATAACAGTCATCATGACCGTTATTTTCATGTTGCTGTTTGCCTGGCTACAAAAAAGGGGAGGACATGCGGATGCTTAATGTGGAGATTTTAGGTGGGGTTGGTGAGTATGGCCGTAACTGCTTTTTCATTGAAAATAATGGACATGCTATTTTACTCGATTGCGGAGTGATGAACAATCGACAGAAGACTCCTCCGAATTTAACGCAAGCTCATGTAGCGAAGCTTGATGCAGTATTTATTTCCCATTCACATACAGATCATGTAGGTGCTCTTCCTTTACTTGAGAATTGGGGATACACAGGACCGATCATTATGAGTGAAATGACTGCACAGCAATTAAAGCAGTCTTGCCAACTTGCAAAAACCTTTCAACCAGAATCCATCGGTGAGTGGATAGGCGTTAGTAATGGTCTTAGTTTTCAATGGGGCTATAGTGGACACCTAATAGGAAGTGTTTGGTATAAGATTCGTTTTTTTGAGGAGGTGATATTTTACTCTGGCGATTATGTGGTGGATTCCTATCTGTTGAAAGCAACATTGCCGATAGAGGACGGCACTATTTATGATGTGGCATTTATAGATAGCGGTCATGTTGAGAAGCGCATCAATAATTTAGACGTATTGCAGCAAATGACAGAATATATTCATGCAAATCCGGGCTGCCCAATTATTTTACCATCTTCTTTTTCAGGAAAAACAGTCGATATTGCTACTTATCTTTTTCAGCATACGACAAGATCGATATGTATACATGATCATTTGTTGTCGTTATTTGAAAATTATTATGAGGAACCTGAAAACTTATTGCCTACTAAAACAATATTACCATCGTTTAAACGACAATGTTTGATAAAGACGATAGATAGTGAAAATGCCATCTATTTTGTGCCTGAGCGTGATGAAACGAAATTTGAGGATCTACTTCATAAAAAGTCTAATGCAATAGTGATCTTTACGGGATATTGGAATAAAGGAAAATATAACATGCAGTTCAGCCGAAATCAACATAAGGAATTTTTTTATAAAACGCATCCAGATTATCATGACATCATCACACTTTCTAAGAAAATACATGCACAAAAGACCATCTATTTTCACAGTTCATTAACGACTAAAGAAACGACTTTCTTGCAATTAATAAAAAATGAGGAGGAAGTATTATGATGAATCAAATGAAGAAATGGGCACTAAATTTGTGTTTAATTGGAACTATCCTTGTTAGTATTATGTTTGTTGGATCCGTACAAGCAAAAGCAGCAATCGTACCAGAGCATGAAATTAAATTTAATATTAAATCAGAACTTTTCACAGAAACGGATATTTTGAATATTTTCCAGGCTACAAAAAAAGATGAAGTAAAGGTTTATTTCTTTGATACACCACAGAGAGCCTTTCTAAATGAAGACTATATCCAACGTTTGCGTGTCTATAAAGGGAGCAATAAGATGGATATTACCTATAAAAAGAGATTCTTAAATACACCTCTAGATGAAGCAATCGCTATTACAGAAAGTCATGGTTTCACTGGAGCAGAGTCTAATTATAAATTTGAAATGGATAGTAAGGGTGGTAATCGGACATTCACGATTAGTCGTAAGGAATCATTAAAGACTACATCTAAAGTGTCCTATGATGCAGTCGATACAAACGCTGCTAAAAAATTAATTTTTGAAAATGCACCGAAAAAAATTTTAAATTGGGATTCTGAAGAATGGTATCAAAACACATTATCCCAAGCCGTAATTTACGGTCCTGCAAAGGCTGTAACATATAAAGGAAGCTTTGCGGGCTATGCGGCGGATATTGAAGTTTGGCAATACCAAGGAGAAATTATGGTGGAACTATCGACGAAGGAGGAGGATGCATTAAAAGCCGCAGTTATAGAGAAAGTTTGGCATGATCAATTAATGTCTGCCGGTTATTTAAGTGATGATCAACGTGGCAAAACGGCATTTGTCATGGATATGTAATTTTTAAGTTCATTAGCGAAAAATACGCTGAAAAATTCGCAACTTTTCTAGGAACCGTGACAAGCTGTAGTGTATGGCATCTACAAGACTTGGCATTCGTTTGTAGAAGGGGAGTGAATTTTTTCTTTTTGGAAACAGGTTTAAATGATGTGTGAAGTGGGATAGAAGGTAAATAAAACACAAAAAATTTGTTCTAACTTTTTCAATTTAGCTTACACTTACTATAGGACGAACTTAGCTTTGAACAAGGGAGGAAATGACATAGCGAAAAAAATGGGAATTGTCGCGCTACTATTGTTCGGCGTTTATGTGCTGTGTATGTATTGGTATATATTCCATAGCGGCGGTGGTACAATACCACGAGCGATGCAGGGAACAGCTGCGGATCCAGTGATGTTTATGTCTGAAAGAGAACTATATCTAAGTGGTGAATATTCGAAAATACGAAACTTCCTGTTTTTTGTTGCTACACCCTTGGAATGGTTAGTCTATTTCATGATTTTATTAATGGGCGTATCTCGTTATTTTGAAAAGGTGGCGACGTCTCAAACAAAGAGGAAGCTGTTACAAAATGCAAGCTATTTATTCTTATTATCACTTTTATTATATGTGGTACTATTCCCACTCGATTATTATCGTTATAATTTAAGTAAAAATTACGGTATTAGTACACAAGGATTTTCGTCGTGGATGCGAGATGGTCTTATCGATTTTTGGGTTAACTTTGGCATGAGCTTTATTATTGTGTCTGTTATTTACTGGCTTATCAAAAAAAGTGCTAAAAGATGGTGGCTATATGCTTGGTTTTTAACAATTCCATTTACAATATTTGTGATGTTTATCCAGCCTGTTGTAATTGATCCTTTATATAATGATTTTTATCCGTTGAAAAATAAGGAGCTAGAGGAGAAAATCTTATCGGTAGCAGCACAAGCCAATATACCGGCAGAACATGTTTATGAAGTTAATATGGCAGAAAAAACGAATGCCTTAAATGCCTATGTAACGGGAATTGGCAGTAATTCGAGGATTGTGTTATGGGATACTACATTAAATCGTCTAACAGATAATGAAATTTTATTTATCATGGCACATGAAATGGGACATTACGTTGAGAAGCATATTTATTTTGGTATTGCAGGCTATCTTTTGTTGACCTTGCTAGGATTATGGCTAACAGCAAAGTGTATGAGACGGATTGTTGGCCGTTATGGACAGGTATTAAAAATTAAAAAAATAAGTGATATAGGTTCGTATCCATTGTTTTTACTTATAACATCTGTTTTATTATTTGCTTCAAACCCTTTGTCCAATTATATCTCAAGGTATCAGGAAATGAGAGCAGATCAATATGCGATTTCACTTACGGGTGATCGTGAGGCAGCTGTTACGGCGTTCCAAAAGTTAACGATATCTGGTTTAAGTGAGGTAAATCCACAACTACTTGTTAAGTGGTTCCGATATACACATCCGCCAATGCTAGAACGGATTTCTAAAGTAGCGGAGAAAGAAGGGCAGAAAGAGGGAGTGCCGTTAAAAGAGAAGCAGAAAAAAGAACAACAGAAGAAGTAAATCGCTTTGTTTAACGGCAGTGCAAAATCTAGGTTTTTAGAAAGAATAAGTTGGGTATTCTAAGGAAAAGATGTATCAAAATTCGTTTGTTTTACTGATAGGGGAATCGTTATGCGTAATGTGATCATTATTACACTTTCATCGATATTAATTGCCTTTGCCTACAATTTTTTATTAATTCCGCATGAAATTTTAAGTGGTGGATTAAGTGGGATTGCTATCATGCTTGGTATTATCACGCCCTTGAATACAGGGGTTTTAAATTTACTTTTGAATTTGCCATTGCTTATTTTAGGGATTATGAAGTTAGGGAAGCGGTTTATTGGATATACGATACTTTCAGTCGCCGTTTTGTCAGTAAGTTTGTATATTATTCCTATTTATAAAGCTACGCAAGAGCCGATTCTTGCCTCTTTATTTGGCGGAGTTATTGTGGGCTTGGGAACGGGGTTGATTTTCCGTGCATCTGGTTCCTCTGGAGGTTTTGATATTATTGCGATGCTACTAAGTCGTAAACGTGATTTTCCGCTCGGTACATTAATCTCTACGATGAATGGTATTGTTGTAGCGATCAGCGGATTTGTTTTTAGCTGGGATGCGGCATTACTGACGCTCGTATCGATTTATGCTACAGGGAAGGTTGTCGACACTATTCATACGAGTCATATTAAATTGACGTTGATGATTATTACAAGTAAGGGCGAAGAAGTAAAGCAGCAACTGCTATCAAAGTTTTATCGAGGTGTTACGATTATGGACGCAAGGGGTGCCTATTCAGGAGAAAGTCGTAAAGTATTAATTACGGTTATAACACGCTATCAGCTTGCTGAAGTAAAAGGTACGATCAAAGAAACGGATGAAAAAGCTTTTGTCAATATATTGCAAACTACAGAGGTCATCGGCATGTTCGATCGAGGAGTTAAGTAAAAATTATTGAATTGGAAAAAATTGATAATGGTTATTTTCTCGACACGCGTTATGGGTTATACTTTGTATAATCGAACGTGTGTTTTGTTTTTACCCAAGAAATGTTATGTAGCGAAGTGAAAACGTCAGCTACAATTGCACCAAGGCCATTATGGGGAGGAAGTATTGAAATGGAAAAAGAAAAAATTCACGCCTATTGTTCAAAGCTTCATGGCACAACGCATGATTATAAAATAGAGTGGGAAGCTGATCGCTACCATATTGGGGGAAAAATGTATGCGATGATGGGCGGAGATGCTACTGGAAAGCCAGTACTTACATTGAAATGTGAGCCTAAACGAGCTGAAGAATTAAGAGAAGCTTATGAAGGAATTATTCCTGGCTACTATATGAATAAAACACATTGGAATTCAATCTATATGGATGCAGATGACGTATCTATGGATTTAGTTGAAAATTTAATCGAGCATTCCTATAAGCTAGTTTTCGGAAAGCTAACGAAAAAAGCTCAGCAAGAAATTGAATTATTGAAAGAAATTTAGTGATGCCTATATTCGCGGGAGAGAAGTGAATCCCCGCGCGGTGAAGTGAAACCTTTGGGGAATCAGAGTGACCACCCACGCGCAACAGCATGAAAAAAGAATCTGCCATTTCACCAGCTTAACTGTGGAGATAACAGATTCCTTTTTCATTGTGTAGCTTGTTGCTTAAGAATTATATCCACGTTCGCCAAAAGGCTGTAGCGTGTCGAGCCATTTTTGCTCTAGTTTTTCTAATTCTTTTTTAGCATCGAAGTAGCCCTCTTCTTTTTTCTTCAAATATTCTACTACTTCAATTTCAAAAGCATCTTTGCCGAATGAGTTGTAATCGGTTTGGAGCTCTTTATTCGTGTGTGTATTTGTTTTTAACATAAACTGAAAGCCGTTTAGGCGTTTTAAATTATTGAAGCTGCCAACAAATACTTTACTATTTTGTTTATTGGTCATTGTAAAAACGCCCGCTTCAATTTTCATTTCTTTATACATTTCCTTTAATTCTTTTTTATGGTCCATTGAAAACCCTGCCTTCTTATTTTTTTACCCAATAGGCACTACCATCATCTGTACGGTCTATAAAACCGTATTCGATTAAATAGCGACGTATTAGTACATAATCCTCGTAGATCGGTTGGATGATGGCATTTAATTCTTTTTCTGAATACTGTTTCGCTTCATCGAAAAGTTTTGTGATTGCGCGGAGTATCACGATTTTTTGCTTTTCGCGTTTTGGGAAGCGGGCTAGCTCTTTACCGATACCATGTGGAAAGTGTTTTTCTAGTAACTGCTGTTCTTCAGAAATCGTAACATCATAGCGTTCGTCGACCATTGTAGCCGTTTTGTGTATGGGGACAAAGCTCTCTTCCTTTTGATTCTGCTCCTTTAATAACTCCATCATGGCAAGAAAAGTTTTTGCCTGACGTTCCTTCTCTTTAAGGGCAAAGCGATGATGACGAATCGTTGCTGCACTACCTATTTCCAGCTCTTCTTTCATTTCTTGATCGGTTTTTCCTTCATAAAATAAGCGCAAAATATGACTTTGATGATCAGTTAATCCTGTCATTTTTTTATTTAGGCCATTTAAATAATGGAATACAGATTGGTGGGCTGAAGTAATATGATGCTGTATAAATTTTTCTGCTTCGTAGAGTACACCTTCATGTGGATAAATAATTCCTTTTTCAATCTTTTCTCCACAAAGTAGACAAGTGAAGTGTGTGGTTTTATCAATATAGCCCTTTTTTATGTTATCAATTGAAGCTTGCCAAAATAATTCATTTACATCCATTGAACACCCTCCTGAAAACAAACGAAAAATAATTTTGTTTGCTTATTTATAATTAAAATAACAAATTGTTTAATTAAAATCAATAAAAAACACATCGTTTTATAAACGATGTGTAAATATGTTTACTGGCATTTATTTATTCTTCTTTTTAAAAAGGATGATGGATAAGGTCGCTAGAACAATAATTGTGACGAAAATAATGATTACACTAGTTGACGTACTTAGTATATTCCCATGAAGCTCATAGACAATACCATAATTGATTTTATAATCTTCCACGTAAGAAGCAGGTACGCCGTCAAAAACTTTAGAAATGGAGCTTTCCATAAAGGAATTGCGTAATAGTAATGTTGTATGGCTGATAGGGAAATACATAATAAGGTTTTGAGCAAAGGTTGGCAGTGCTCCTACAGGTACATAAACACCGCATAAAAAACCAATTGCTGTTCCGACGATTGTTCCTAGCGTCGAAAAGGAATTTTGTGTATTAACAAATAACACAAGAAACAGATTAAAAACACTGGCAAGTAAAACAGATAAAAATAATATGCCTACGACGTTAACGAAATTTCTAAAGCTTAAAAGCTCACCGCCTGTAGCAACGATAAAAATTTCACAGCCAATAAGGGCGATAAAGGAAAAGATACAGCCTACGATCAATGCGTTGATTACATAACTGAATTGAATTGTTGCTCGGGAAATGGGCGCAGTTAAAAAATCAGCCTGTGCTTTTGATTCTAAATCTTTTACAGCGATGCCATATGCAGCAAGTGTTGTTGAAACGGCAATCATAGATAGTAAGCCAGCCACTAGCCATTCATTGACCATCGTTACTAATTCTGGCGTAGCTTCCGTCATTTGCTCAATGGCATCTACTTGCATTTTTTGAAGGAATACAGCGTATAACACAATGACGATAAGGACAGAGAGCAGGGAGAAGAAGACTTGCGTTTTATCACGTCTGAAAACCTTGCTATTTCGCTGTACTAAGCTAGATAATGCTTCCATTAAGCTACACCTCCCTCGGCCATGATATGAAGAAAGACATCATCCATAGTACCTTTGATTACTTCAAATGAGGCAATAAGCGGCTCGGCTTTTTTTAATAGTGTTAAAGCATGAAGAGTTGATTCAACCCGGATGGAGAAAATACCTAGCTTTTCTGTAAAGGAGATGGCATGTTCCTCAAGCCACTTTACCCCCTCATCGCTATTATGAAAAACAAGTGCCATTGCATCGTAGGCGTATTTGGTTTTAAGAGCATCCGGTGTACCTTCTGCGACAATTTCACCTTGCTTTAAGACGATCACTTGATGAGCGACTGCCGCTTCCTCCATATAATGGGTTGTCAAAAAAACAGTCATATTTGTTTCTAGCTGTAGCTGCCTAATGGCTTGCCATACGAATTGACGTGTTTGTGGATCAAGACCAGTTGTCGGTTCATCTAAAAATAAAATTTTAGGTCGATGTATAAGCGCTCGAGCGATATCAGCCCGCCTTTTTTGCCCACCTGATAAAGTTCCATATTTTCGTTTTTCTATATCATCTAAATGCAAATAGGTTGATATGAATTGATAGTTTTCGGCAAGTTGAGCTTTCGATAAGCCATATGTTTTGCCACGGTGAAGTATATTTTCTCGCACTGTCAATCGTTCATCCAGTAAACTTTGCTGGAATACGACACCAATGGATTTTCGGACTTCCGCGTTGTCGTTACTTGCATCAAGTGTATAGCCATTAATTTTAACTGTACCGCTTGATTTTTTTAATAATGTACAAAGTATTTCAATAGTCGTTGATTTACCCGCACCATTCGCACCTAAAAAGGCGAAGAGGGAGCCTTGCTCAACGGTAAATGAAATCCCTTTTACTGCCTGTTGAACCCCATATTGCTTACATAGGTTTTCAACTTGTATAGCAAAGGTCATATTGTTTATTCCTTTCTTTTTTGAATTGCATGATTGATTTCTGCAATATCAATCAATTGAAGCACATAAATAATGCACCAAACGATACAGTAAATAATGGCTTCTGCTATTAATACATACGTAATGCCGGAATGTTCAAACCACCGCCCGAAATAGCCTGCAATCATCACAAACAGTGTAACTGCAATTACGTGTAGAATAAGCTGAGAAATAAAGGGGAGACGCTCTATATCAAAGATAATGGAAAGCAAACCTATTGCAACTCCAAGTATGGAAGCGATAATAATTTGCTCGAGTAATTCCTCTCCCGACATCACCGCGTTATTTGATAGGACACTTAAGGTCACTAAGACGTAGGAAGAGCTCAGTGAAATGAGTAGACCAATCACCATCATGCGTATAATTTTCATATTATGAATCCCTCCCAATCCCTAAGTGGCGTTTTAGTTCTTTTAAATATTTCCGACTAACATGGACGGACACATCGTTTTCTAATATCAGTTCTGTTGTACCGATTTTACCCATTTGAATAGAGGCAATTTTATTAATGTTAACGAGTGTCGATTTACTGACTCTGGCAAAGTCCTTCGCTAATTGTGCTTCCAGCTCATACAATTTACGCTTTGTTTCGAATTCCTGTTCCTCTGTCTGCAAAAATACTTTTGCACCCTCTGCGTAAATAGAATAAATATCTGAAATTTTTAGCATATGAATTTCCTGTTGAAAGTAGCCATCTAGCATCGTTGTTTGTGAAGCTTGTAGCTGCTTCATCAGTCGTTCAATTTGCTCGGTGTATTCCTTCGCATGTATATGAATCTCGGTTTCTTCTAGCTCACTATTGATTGTTAAATGAATTTTCATTGGAGGCCTCCTTTACATATCTCCGCTATGGAGAAACACTGAATCAGGTAATAATAATGTAGCATAGAAAAATTTGGCTCGGAGAATTTCTTGGATAAGAGGTTAAATTTCATGAATAACAGGTTCATTTTTGACAATATAGAACCTCGCAAAAAGTGATGAAGTAGAAAAAATGGCAGGTAAACGGCATAATAAAATTATTCAGTCATGAGGGGTTGCTTCTATGTTTATTTTTGATAAGCACATGTTTATTACATTATGTATTGGTTTAGCAGGTGCTGTTTTATTTCAACTTTTACATATTCCAATGCCATGGTTGCTTGGTGCTATAACAGCGGTACTAATTGTTCAGTTATCGACCAAAGTACAATTGAAATGGCATATATATTTTCGTAATTTTGGTTTAATCGTCGCTGGGTATTCTATTGGTTTTGCTTTTACACCCGAAGCCGTGCAGGATATTCAACTATTTTTATGGAGTATGGTCGTTTTAAATGTACTATTCATTTTACTGTTTTTTTGCATCAGCTATTTAGTAGCAAAGCGTGCAGATTTAGATTTTGCGACCGCGTTGACGTGCTGTGTACCTGGGGGAATGTCACAGGTTGTAGCCTTTGCTGAAGAGCAAGGGGATATGGATATGGTTGTTATTACGTTCTTTCAAATATTACGGGTTCTTTTAATCGTCGGGTTTGTGCCATTAATGGTGTCAGGCTCTGGTGGAAATGTGTTAGTGGTAGACGGAGCGTATTCATGGAGCTTAATAGGTTTACTTGCTGTGTGTGGAGTGGCGGGGTGGCTGGCGCAAAAGGTGAAAATACCAACAGGCTATATGCTTGGTCCAGTGTTTTTATTGATGGGCTTTAATATAGCAGGAATGGATGTACCAAAATTACCGTTGTCACTACTTCATATTGCGCAACTAATGCTTGGCATTTACATTGGGCTTTTATTGAAAAAAGAGGATTTACATTTATCGAAGAAGCATGTGTTTTACGCATTTGTATCAGCAGGCATCTTTATTGGCGCTGCATACGGCTTAACATTTATCATGAAGGATTTGTATGGTCTTGATTTTCAGACAGGTTTTTTAAGTATCGTACCAGGAGGGCTTGATCAAATGGGGATTATCGCCGCTTCTGTTCATGCGAATGTGACAATCGTTACTGCATTTCAGCTATTCAGAGTACTAGTCGTATCCATTTTCCTCGTACCGTTTGTCAAAATGTTTGTGAGAAAAGTGAAAGCTTAAAAAACTGCCGCAAATATTTGTATATTTATAAAAATTTGAAATGTACGAAATTTTTCTTTACCAAATTTCCTGAATTATGGTATTATAAATTTAACTATGATGAACGGAGGTGAAAAGGAATGAATAAAAACGCTACGAAAACAGGTGTAAAAGAGGATAAAGCTATGTATTTTGCACGTGTTATTACTTTCGATTTTGCGAACAACGGGAGAGGTCTGTCCATTTTTAAGCAAAATCAAATAACAAACGTAGCGAATTAACCATTCTTTTTCACAAACTAATGAGGAAAAGACTGCTTGTTAATCGAGCAGTCTTTTTTGTGTCTATAGATGTTTTTCGCACGTTTCATTGGAGGAAAAAACGATGCAAATTAAGGCTGAACAAATACAAAAAATTATGGGTGGAAGCGTATTATTTGAAGGGCTTCAATTAGAAGTAAATACAGGCGAGCATGTTGCCATTGTTGGCGTGAATGGCAGTGGGAAAACGACTTTATTACAGTTACTAGCTGGGTTGGATACGCCAGATAAGGGACGAATCATAAAAAGTAAAGAAGCCACGATTGGTTATTTACATCAAATTCCGGATTATCCTATGCTCTCAGTTAAGGAAGTGCTGGAGGAAGCATTTGCGGAAATCTATGCATTGAAGGCAACGCTGACAAAGCTTGAGCAAGAGATGCAGTTGGCTGTAACCGATAAAATACTTCAGCAATATGGTCATGTGCAGGAACAGTTTATGCTACAGGGTGGCTATGAAATTGATGCGCAATTAGCGATGATTGCCAATGGTTTAGGCATTACACCATTGCTTGAGCAACCATTTACTAGCTTAAGTGGTGGGGAGAAAACAAAGGTGATGCTTGGGCAAATCCTTTTAAGTAATCCTTCTATTTTGCTATTAGATGAACCAACGAATCATTTAGATATGCAGGCAATTGAATGGCTAGAAAACTATGTCCGAAACTTTGTAGGAATTGTTATTGTCGTATCACATGATCGTCATTTTATGAATCAAATGGCTCAAAAAATAATTGAAATTGAAGATGGAGAGGCATTTGCGTATAGTGGCAATTACGATGCATTTGTTGAACAAAAAGAAGCTAAGGTTGAACAGCAATTTTCTCAATACGAAGAACAGCAAAAGAAAATTAAAAAAATGCAAGAAACGATCAAACGTTTAAAGCAATGGGCAAATGAAGCGAATCCGCCGAATGCTGCCTTACATCGACGTGCTAAAAGTATGGAAAAAGCGTTAGCCCGTATAGAGCGTGTGAAGAAGCCTACAACGAAAAAGAAAATGAATCTAGCCTTAACGATGGCTGAGCGTAGTGGTAAAGAGGTTGTACAATTGAAGGGCATTAGCCATGCATTTGAGAAACCATTATTTAAGGAAAGTAATTTAGCGGTTTATTTCGGAGAACGACTGGCGATTGTAGGTGGTAATGGTAGTGGGAAATCAACGTTGTTAAAAATGATGCTAGGCGAAGTTGAGCCTAATAAGGGGATCTGTCATGTCGGCAGCAGTGTGAAAATTGGCTACCTTTCACAGCAATTTGAACATAAAAATCCTGCCATTCGTTTAATAGATGCCTTCCGTGAGCGTGTCGCTGTGTCAGAGGCAGAGGCACGTCATATTCTTGCTCAATTCTTATTTTATGGCTATGACGTTTTTAAAAAAGTGAAGGATTTAAGTGGGGGCGAAAAAATGCGCTTACGTTTAGCGCAGTTAATGCATGAGGATATTAATTTATTAATGCTAGATGAGCCGACCAATCATTTAGACATTGAAGCGAGAGAGGTATTGGAGGATACATTAGAGTCCTTTGAAGGGACCATTATGGGTGTCTCGCATGACCGTTATTTCTTACAAAAGATTTTTACAAAAGTTGCATGGATTGAGCATGAAACGATTCAAGTATTTGAAGGCGATTATGAATGGGCAAGGCAAAAACGTTTAGAAATAGTTAAAGAACCGGTTATTAAGGAAGCACCTGAAAAGACCTACGCTGCTAAAAAAGAGTTACCCATTGAAGATCAGATTGAAAAGCTTGAAATAAAATTAAAGGAGCAGACACTTGCCAAGGAGCAACGACAAAAGCTTGAACAGCAGCTAGAGGATTTATATGGAAAATGGATTGAGGGAGGAACAGAGCATGCATAAAATTGAGCACATCATGCAGCTAGATATTGATTATATTAAAAGTTTTAGTGAGATGGAAACATGTCACGAAGGAGTATTATTTTATAATAAGGAAATGCCGACATATTATGACGCTAATCATGCACACATTTGGAAGAAGATTAGCAATCCGGATCTATTTTTGAAAAACATCAAGAAGTACTATCAAGCAAAATCTCTCATCCCAAGATTGTATTTATACAATGTGGAGGAAAACCAGTCATGTATAGATGCATTAGAAGTAAACGGCTTTCAATATGAATGTTTTACAGATGATGTACAGTGTTGGAATGGTGAATACTCGCCACTATCGCATAATCCAGCAATACAAATTGAACGTGTAACAGCTACCAATATGGAAGAAGCATTAGCCGTAGAAATGAGTATCTCAACATTTGGGGAGCCTGCATTAATTAAAAAAGCTTTTGAGCAAACATATCGTTCCCCGCATTTTACGTATTATTTATTAAAATTGGACGGCATAGCTTGCTGTACTGCCAATATTTTTATCTCAGGAAATCAAGGGAGAGTCGAGAGTGTGGCAACATTAGAAAGCTATCGAGGACGAGGATTGATTGGCTATATTCTGCAACATATTCAGCAAGAGTCGGTAAAGCAAGGGTTAGAATATCTCTGGATTTTGCCTATCAATGAACAGGTTGCAAAAGTCTATGACAAGGCAAATTTCAAATCAGTAGGCAAAGTAGAATCCATTCATGCCTTTACTGAAGGAAAAAGCATTAAGCAAATAAGACAAGATTCTTAATGAAGATAAACAATTTCGCCATACTCCTATGGGACTGTGATCCAAGCTCGGATTCTCCCATAGGAAGAGCGAAATTTTTTATATTAAAAGCTAGAGTGTTACTTGCCAATTGTCATTACATGTTGCATGAATGGATGGGTGTTTTAAAATATAGTTTGCAATCAGCTCCGTCATATCAAATTGTATTTCTTTTACGACCGGACGATTTCTTAAAAAATCAAAGTTTCCTGCCCCAGTTGCACGATAGCTACTCATCACAACTTCGAATTCTTCATCCATCCTAATAGGAACATCATTAATAGTAAGCTTAGTTACACGCTCACCAATAGGCTTTGAAATATCGAGAATGTATTCGATCCCCTCCCACATGTCATAATTATAAGGTTGCGCCTTTGGATACAGAAAAGACTCGGCTACTGTCAGCTTGCCCGCCTCTACAGTAAAATAGGTGGCTGATTGTTCAAGGGCGAGTAAGATATCATGCCCTGATAGACGAAGCACCTTTAAGGTATTTGCATGAATATAGTTTGTGACGATATCACGCATCGTAACCTCTTGATTGAAACCACCACGCTCATTGTGAAAGAGTGCTGTGCAAGAAATAGCAGCTCCAGATGCCTCCATTTGGATACGATTTATAAATTCGATATATGGATGCTCTTGAATGCGTGCAAGAAATGAATCCTCGATTTGCATATTTCCATGAATAATCCCAATTGTTTTATCTAACCATGTCTCTGTTTTTTCAAAAGTAGGGGAGATCATGTTGCACACAGATGTCTTAGGTTCAGTATCCGCTGTAACATAAATCAGTGAAGGTGTATGGGTAATAGAGTGAATTTTCTTCTGGCTGTCCATCATCATTTTTAGTTCAATACTAGCTAAGCAAGTCCCTTTAGTGCCAGGTTGAACTACTGATTTTCCCATAATTGTTGTGCTAATTTCACGATGCTGATGACCAGAAATGACGATATCCACTTCTTCTATTTCAGTACACATACGATATCCTTGATTTTCCCCATTCTCTGTTTCGAGTAATTCTTTTGTTTCAAGGTTTCGCTCAAATCCCCCGTGGTAGCAAAGAATAAGAACATCAATTTGTTCATTTACACGTATCCATTTTGCCCAGTGGCTTGCACTCGAAAAAGCATCTTCAAAACGAAGCCCCTGAATATGCTGTGGCTCTTCCCATTTGGTCACAAAATGTGTGGTCACACCTAAAATGCCTATGCGAACATCTTCTATTTCTTTGATAAAATAGGGCTTGGTAAAATGCTTACCATCATTAGTTAAAATGTTAGCACCAAGCCATGGAAATTGGGACTGGCTTATAACAGATTGTAACGCAGGTAGCCCGTAATTAAATTCGTGATTGCCAAATACCATCGCATCATATTGAAGATCATTGGCAACTTGTATTAATGGATTAGGCTCTTGCACTTGAAATTTTTGATGAAAATAAGTCAACGGACTTCCTTGAATAAAATCTCCGTTATCAATTAAAATTGTGGGTCCTTCAAGCCGTTTTTCCTGAATGATTGTTGCTAGCTTGGCTAAACCAAGTGCTGCATTGTGATCGTTGCGGAAAGTGGTTGGCATTATATATCCATGAATATCACTAGTAGCAAGTATTTGTATTGTTTTTTCAGTCATTAGAGGTCCTCCGTTAGTTAGTATATCCATAGAACATATTATAATTTTCCATCTCGCTATTTATTAATTGGCACAACGGCAATTGCCTTTCTTGGTATGATTGTAGGAATATTATTAGCGATACCTTTTATTGGGAATAGATTTAGTCATGGAATATGTTTCGAAACAGGGTACAAACATAGCTTGTCATAGTGTAAAATGGTAAAATTTCTATGATGATAAATGGAGTAATTCTGATTAGTATCGACTATTCGGAATTTTTGAATTATTGTTCAAAAGAAGGATTTTCAATCTTTAAAAGTTTTTTACTTGAAAAAATAGCGTATTCGATTTATTGTCTTTAGAGATACTTGTTTAATGGACTTGGAGGATATGGAATGCACGGAATTTATATACGCTATAATGTCTCAGAAGAAACCTCAGCAGCACAATGGCCCAAAAAAATGGATGCATTTGCGTATGTTCAACGAGGAAAGCCACAACAAGACAATGACAACTTGCTGTCAACAGAAGAGCTAAAAAACCACGCAATTCGCTATATTAAAAGCTTAAAAGACAATGCAAGTGAACATTTAGTAGAGCAACGCAATGGTGAAATTGAGCACTTTGATCGACGCTTTTTGGAGTCCTTGAAGCTAAAGGAAAACATTGATTCGCAGCTTATTAATCTAGAAGAAATTCGTTTACTATTACAGTTAATGAATGTACTGAATTTATCGCATGGTTTCGGTGAAAATGCTGGGAAGCTACTACGCCAAATTACCCCATATGCAAAAGAGGTAGAGCATCCAACATTCCAAACAACTCGTGTAGAGCGACATTTTTACTCAGAATTAATTGAACAAATTGAAGCGGTATATGCACGAATTATACGTCAACACAACCCATCAACAACAGAAATGCAGCAATCAGAAAAGCTATGGACAGCAGTTTGTGAGCAAGCGATTGAAAAGGTAGAATCACGAATTGAGCGTTTGTCTTCTATCAAATTAAAGCATGAGAAAAATTTGTTAGAGTTTAGTCAATTAAAACAGCAAAATATCGAGGCAAAGGAACGTCTGGATCTTGCTGTTAATGAACTCGATGCTATTTTAAATGTATTAGAATCTTAAAGGCTTTGTTAATGCCTATATAATGCGGTTTGAGTGGGGTTAGCTATGAGCTAGCCCCACTTTCAATAGCACGGTTGTATAGAATGTAACAATAAAACGGCCTTCTCTCCACCTTTATAGAAAAAAGGCTTAGGGGGTACTATTTTCATCATTATTTTGAATACCTCACTAACGTATTCTTAGCCTTACATTAAATATGGAATTAAAGCCTTTCTCCAGATGAACTGTTCTACATTCAAATTTATCTGTCTATGCAAAATTTAGACCCTTAGCGAGCCACGGAAGCCCCTAGCAGCATAGTAGGAATCTGCTCCATTGTGGTACACAAAGACAGTGTCGTAGCGATAATCACAAAAGATAGCCCCACCAAGTTTTCTAATATTAGCAGGTGTTTGCACCCAGCTCGACGTTTTCATATCGAAATTTTCAAGTTTCTGCAGCTCACGGTATTGTTCCTCTGTTAAAAGTTCAATGCCCATGGCAGTTGCCATATCAATAGCGTTATTTTCTGGTTTGTGTTTTTTTCTTGATTCTAGTGCTTCACGGTCGTAACAAACACTTCTGCGACCTTTAGGACTTTCCGCTGAACAATCATAAAAAATGTATTCGCCCGTCTTTTGATCATGGCCAACAACATCCGGTTCTCCGCCAGTTCCTTCCATTTCATTGAGCGACCATAGTTTTTCAGTATTAGCTTCGAGTTTAGCTTGTACTTCAGCCCATTCAAGATCTTTATGGCGATTCATATTTTTTTCAAAACGTGCTTTCAAAGTTTTGAGTAGTTCCTCACGTTGTTCTGGTGATAACTCGTTATTTTTCTTTGTCATAGTAGTTTCCCCTTTATTGTTTTTACTCATAATGGTTTAAGAATTAAACTGCTCAGTTCAATTAGAAATTCAATTTTTACTAAAGAATTTAACGTGCTTATGATAGGGTTCTCCGTTTAACGGGGAGTATCCTGCTTATTATAAATCACGAATCATTTCCTTTATTTCATCACGAGTTTGAATAATTGTATCGTTTTCGTTTGGAAAAATCGATATGGCACCACCGTCATTTTCAATATCAACAACTAAATCGTCTAAAAAATTCGCAAGTGGCATGTTGAACGCTTCGAATGACTCATCAAAATTGGCAGCCACCATTTCAGCAAAGCTTCGAGTTGGCCAAACAGGTAGTAAAAATGGAAGCCGTCTTCGTCTTCGAATAGCAACAAATCGTCATTTTTGTCGCGTAGCAACCAAACCTGTTCATCCGTAGCAACCATTCCATAAAAATATGCAAGTCGCTTTTCTGCAGGACGGTTTAAAAAAAAACGTTTCATTAGTTTCATATTGCTCAATCCTTTAAGGTATCATTCTAAAAAAGATATCAAATGAAATATAAAATTACTATATACAACTTTTTAAAGTACTGTTAATTACATAATCCTTCTTCTACTAACATGCACCGTTCGTTGAATAACAACAATCCTAAAGAAAACACCCATTACTAACATACGATCCCCTTTTTTAAACTAATCTACTGCTATAGTTAAAGAAAAAAATCCTACCTTGCTTTTTTAGTCTAATCTAGCCCCAAAACAATTCAATTTTATGTTTGATTTTGCGTAGTTTAAAATGAAACAAAAATCACAGATTGCTTTTAGATCGTGCATGCATTCAAGTCACATAGAATCAAAAGAAAGCATGTCTACTGATTAGAACTTTGAATTAATTCCAATCGTTGACATGCTTTTAATTTCAGTTCTATTTAGGGTATCGATACAATTTATAGGGGGTGTAGGAAAGCGTCACTTTGTGCCTGTAGAAACAAAGTGACGGATAGAATGACATAAAGTGACAAGGAACTCTTATGTATTTATTCCTGCTTTGCTTTTTCCTCAGACTGTTCACGCTTTGATTGACGATAAACACGTAGTAAATCAAGCGCAAGTAACAACACGATCAAATAAAAAAAAGGACTGTTATAGGATAAACCTAATTGCGATTCGCCGCCAAGTAATGTTAAAACAATCCAAAGCCCGACTGTATATACTGTTAAGCCAACATATGCCTTTTTAGAAAGCTTTTTATATTTTCCCTTGTCTGACGCGATTTGTATGATGACAAGAGCGATTAATATAACAAGGATGATTTGTTTAGACAATATCTCAGCTAGTGTAGTGTGCGGGAAAAAATCATTGACGAAAAGTAAGGTGAAAAATACAAGAATAAAAAAGTTTAAAATAGTTGAAAGCTTCATGCAATATCTCCTTAGTTGCCAGTATTCATTTTATTGTAACATGGTTCTGTTTGAAGAGAATGAAAATTACTAATTTAACTTATTTTAGCGGGTGTCCAAACATCTGTACCTGTCGCTACGCTTTCGGTACAAAAAACATCCGCTGAAATAGAGGAACTCAGGCTAAGAGCTTCACATCCTGTGAAAACGCCTGAGTGACCAACGTCGTGTTGTTGCCGCTTCGCTTTCGCACAAAAAACATCTGCAGGCCTAAGCACAAAGCCGATTCCGGACGCAATGATGCCGAGGCATAATTGATAACTACCCATTCAAAAATTTAAAAATATGAAAAATTATGAAACTTTCTATTGAGTACAATCGTATAGTAGGTAACACAATGAAAAGGGGTGAACAACTTGACGCTATTTGGCTATTCACTCGAGCAAATCTTTTTAGTGGTATTAATTTTCGCTGGCCTTGCAACGCTCTTATTTATGTTTTTTGGCGATGCTGTCGAGGGCATTGGAGAAGGGCTGCCGATTTTTAATCCAAGTGTCATTCTATCTTTCATTACGTTGATGTCAGCAGCAGGATTTATTTTAGAAAAGTTAGCCTTATTCCCTAGCGTTTGGAATATCATTGCTGCTAGTATCATCGGAGCTATTTTAAGTGCACTATTTTATTTGTTTGTTCTTGTCCCACTAAGATCGGCCGATGTTTCTTTAGCTTATACGGAAGAATCACTTGGGGGTCAGCTTGGAAAGGTAATCGTCCCAATCCCAAGTGACGGTTTTGGAGAAGTTGTGATTGAAACGACAAGTGGGATGATTTCGAAGCGAGCAACAGGCTTTGACAATGAGGCTATCGATTATGATACGACAGTACTTATTGTGGAAGTAAAGGAAGGAACACTTTTTGTAAGATCCTATGAGAAGAAATTTTTATAAAGGAGAGATACTTATATGCCAATGGAGATTTTAATTGTTATAGGGATCGTAGCTTTTATATTAATCGCACTAGTTGCACTGTATGTGACAAAGTATAAAACAGCGGGTCCTGATGAGGCACTTATTGTGACAGGTAGCTATCTTGGCTCAAAAAATGTACATAAAGATGAGTCAGGAAATCGCATAAAAATTATTCGTGGTGGCGGTACATTTGTATTCCCAATTTTTCAGCAAGCACAGCCATTAAGCTTATTGTCTAGTAAGCTTGATGTGACAACACCTGAAGTGTATACAGAACAAGGTGTACCAGTGATGGCAGATGGAACCGCTATCATAAAAGTTGGTGGTTCTATTTCAGAAATTGCAACGGCAGCAGAGCAGTTTTTAGGAAAGCCAAAGGAAGACCGTGAAAATGAAGCGCGTGAAGTGTTAGAAGGTCATTTGCGTTCGATCTTAGGTTCAATGACGGTTGAAGAAATTTATAAAAATCGGGATAAATTCTCTCAAGAAGTACAACGTGTTGCATCTCAAGATTTGGCGAAGATGGGTCTGACAATCGTTTCCTTTACGATTAAAGATGTACGCGATAAAAATGGCTACTTAGAATCGCTTGGTAAGCCACGAATTGCACAAGTTAAACGTGACGCAGATATCGCAACTGCCGACGCTGAAAAAGAAACACGTATTAAGCGTGCTGAAGCATCGAAGGAAGCACAAAAGGCTGAGCTTGAACGTGCAACAGAAATTGCAGAAGCGGAAAAAGAAAATCAGTTAAAAGTGGCTGAATTCCGTCGTGAACAAGACATCGCAAAAGCGCGTGCAGACCAAGCGTATGAGTTAGAAACGGCGCGTGCAAAGCAGGAAGTAACCGAACAGGAAATGCAAATTCGTATTATTGAACGTCAAAAGCAAATAGAGTTAGAAGAAAAAGAGATTTTACGTCGTGAGAAGCAATACGATTCAGAAGTTAAGAAAAAGGCTGACGCTGATCGTTACGCTGTCGAGCAAAATGCAGCAGCGGCCAAAATGCGTGAACTTGCGCAGGCAGATGCGGAGAAATATCGTATTGAATCATTGGCACAAGCTGAAGCGGAAAAAATTCGTTTGGATGGTCTTGCTAAAGCAGATGCTGATCGTGCCAAAGGGGAAACAGATGCAGATATTATTCGCCTTCGTGGTCTTGCGGAAGCAGAGGCGAAACGAAAAATTGCAGAAGCCTTCGAATACTATGGTCAAGCAGCTGTCCTTGATATGATTGTACGTATGATGCCAGAATATGCGAAAGAGCTAGCGAGTCCACTTGGCAATATCGATAAGATTACGGTTGTCGATACTGGTGGAGGAGAAGGAAGCGGCGGTGCCAATAAAGTAACCGCTTACGCAACTAATTTAATGTCAACATTACAAGAATCATTGAAGGAAACTTCGGGCATTGACGTTAAAGAACTAATTGAAAGCTATGCAGGTAAGCATACATTGCGCCCTGAGTTAGAGCAAATAGCGGCTGGCTTAGAAAAAAAGCAAGAACCCGTTACAGCTGATAAAACACAAAAAGAGATTAAAGAAACAGTTGAACAATAATAACAATAGCCACCTGATGAGTGTCATCAGGTGGCTATTTATCGGTTAAGAGCAAGAAAAGTCCTCATTAATTTGTTTCCACTCACTAGCGAGTATGCCGTATGCTGCATGGTCAACATAATGATCGTAAAGCCATTCTGCTTCACGAATCGTGCCTTCTTTTGTAAAGCCTAGTCGTTCAGGGATGGCCCGGCTTTTTGTGTTGCCCACAGCAGCACGAATTTCGACTTTATTGAGCTGTAACTCTTCAAAAGCATAGTGCAATAAAGCCTGTACGGTCCTCGTCATAATACCATGTCCTTGAGCTCCTTCACTGAGCCAATAGCCAATAGCAGCAATTTTATTGTTATAGTTTATAACATTGAAGCCCGCAATCCCAACGATTTCATTTTGAAAAATGATGACAAGAGAAAGGCTGCTTTTAGCTTCATGTCCTTTTATACAACCTTCAATATAAGCCGTTGTGTCAGCTACTTCTCTTGTAATATCTAACCACGGCAACCATTCGCGTAAATATGCTCGTGATGCATCTGTTAATGCAAAAACTGTTTTGGCATCTTCTAATGTTAGAGTACGTAAAGATAATTGCTGATCAATTGTAATTTGCAATGTTTTTCACCTCGTTATTATTTTAAGGAATCATGCATAAAGCCTTTCATTTCACGACTCAGAACGGTTAACTCTTCAATGATTTCACTGAAATCTTGAACGAGCTGTGCCTGTTCATTCATTGGCAGTCCAAATAGGGAGTCTACGACTTTACCATTTTCACGGATTGGAAATGAGAAAGCATTGATGGCAACTCCGTAGACATTCAGTTAATGCCTTGATAATCTTCATGGAAATTCCTCCAAGTCTGTGCTACGAAAATAGTATAGTCATCGGAGCTCGTATTACCAATGATTTCTAGATGATTACTTTCACTGTATCATAATAACTGCCAATTCAAAATAGATTTAATTTTAAATTTCCTTAAAAATAATGTGACAATATCTAAGTAAACTGTAGAAAACTGGTTCATCACCAAAGTGTGTGGTTGATTTCCGTTCCGACTGGGCGCTTTCCTGGGGGCGTCCGATGAGCCGCTTCACTCGCGTTGCTCGCTCCAGGGTCTCATCTGTGACGCTGATCCCCAAGGAGTCGCCCAGCCTCCACTCCAATCAACTTATTTACATAGTATATGTTTTAACAAATGTCATCCACAACTTTTGGTGATGAACCAGAAAACTGTTATTGAATAAGGTGAGGTGTTGATTCTTTAAAGAATCTTTGAAAGGAAAACGAAGTATTGGCTCTTAACCTATCGTTTGTTTAAAAAAATTGTATTAGAATAAGTAAAACTGCCTGTACGTAAGGAGAGAGAAATGGATACTATTCAAAGAGGAACTAAGGCCTTTAATAAAGCTAATTGGGCTTTATTTTTAGCAGGCTTTATAACTTTCGCTAACTTATATGTGACACAACCGCTGCTACCAACATTTGCAAAGGAGTTTCATGTTTCACCAGCCGTTGCGAGTTTATCACTTTCTGTGACAACCTTTGCGCTATCGATCAGTATGATTATTGTTGGCTCCTTATCAGAGGCATGGGGTAGGAAATCTTTGATGACGATTTCTATTTTTGCGGCATCTATTCTTACGCTTGCAATTGCCTTTTCTCCTAATTTTGAAACGATTTTAGTGTTGCGAGTGATACAGGGAGTTGTCTTTGCAGGCTTGCCTGCAATTGCAATGGCTTATTTAGGGGAGGAAATGCATCCTTCTAGTTTAGGTATAGCGATGGGCTTGTACATAAGTGGTAATTCGGTTGGGGGGCTTAGTGGACGAGTTATCATAGGGACACTAACAGATCTTTACACGTGGCAAGTGGGGATGATTGTCCTCGGTGTCATCAGTCTTTTGATGAGTGTGTTATTTATCTGGATGCTACCTAACTCTAAGCATTTTACAGCACGTCCATTGCAAATAAAAGCATTGACGACATCACTTATCCAACATGTAAAGGACCCATCCATGCTATGTCTTTTTGGTATTGGCTTTGTATTAATGGGAAGCTTTGTGACTCTTTATAACTACATTGGCTTTAAATTAATGGCACCACCTTATAATTTAAGTGCCACAATTGTTGGTTGGATTTTTGTTATTTACTTAGTAGGTACTTTTAGCTCCGCTTGGTTTGGTAGTTTAGCGGATCAATATGGCCGCCAAAAAATGTTGTTATTGTCCATTGCTATCATGTTAACAGGGGCAATACTTACATTAATCGGGCTACTTAGTTTGAAAATTATAGGGATTACAATCTTTACGTTTGGTTTCTTTGCGGCGCACTCGATTGCTAGTGGTTGGGTGAGTAAACGAGCCACTCATGATAAGGCACAAGCATCTTCTCTCTATTTATTTTTCTATTATTTTGGTTCAAGTGTTGGAGGAACAGTAGGGGGAATATTCTGGATGCATTACGGCTGGGGAGGCGTTATTGCGATGATTACTGTATTGTTAGTCGTTGCGTGCTTACTGTCATTTTTATTAAAGGGTATTATTGCCAAACAACGTATTGCAGCGGGGCATTAAGAAGAATGATTTGTCGTAAACTCTTTGATAGTCTTATAATGAGTAGAATGGTTATAAAGAGGAGTTGAAAGAATATGTTCACGCGTTATAAAGGATTTTCATTTGTCTTTGCTTTGCTAGCTATAGCCTTTGTTTTGACAGGCTGTGGAGCAGCTAAAGAAAGTGGGCAATCAGAGGGAAGTAAGGAAAAGGAATCAGAAGAAAAGGTGGATTATTCATCAAATGTGAAGGAAAATCCAATTGTGACGATCACAATGAACAATGGAGAAAAAATCGTTATAGAATTAGAGCCTTCAGCAGCGCCGAATACGGTAGCTAATTTTATTTCCTTAGTGGAAGAAGGTTTTTATGATGGTCTTATTTTCCATCGGGTTATCCCGGATTTTATGATTCAAGGTGGAGATCCTTCAGGTAATGGTACAGGTGGACCAGACTATTCGATTGAAGGTGAGTTTTCTTCAAATGGTTTTAAAAATGATCTGAAGCATGAACGCGGTGTCATCTCAATGGCCCGTTCGAATGATCCGAACTCTGCGGGATCCCAGTTTTTCATTATGGTAGAGGAAGCCTCACATCTTGATGGCCAATATGCTGCCTTTGGGAAAGTAATCGAGGGGATGGAAACAGTAGATGCTATTGTTGCTGTTGAACGAGATGGTGAAAAACCCTTAAAAGATCAACAAATGGAAAAGGTAGAGGTAGATACAAAGGGCTTTGATTACCCAGCTCCAAAGAAACTAAAATAACTGATGTGATAACCGGTATGAAGACGAAGAAGCATGAGAGATCAATGATGATCTTCCATGCTTCTTTGTAGTTAACCCATAATATTGTAGCCAGCGTCGATGTAAATTGTTTCACCTGTCACACCACGAGATAGGTGAGATAGCATCACAATTGTCATATCTGCTACTTCGTCTTGTTGAACATTACGTTTTAATGGAGCTGTTTCCTCGATTTTGTGTAAAATTGTGTTAAATGAAGGAACTCCTTTTGCAGCAAGTGTGCGAATCGCTCCTGCTGAGATCGCATTGACACGAATATTATCTTTACCGATATCTGCAGCAAGGTAGCGCATAGAAGCCTCTAATGCAGCTTTCGCTACGCCCATGACGTTGTAGCCATCAAGCACACGTTCTGCTCCTAAGTAACTCATTGTCACGATAGAACCGCCTTCAGTCATATAAGGATGTGCGGCTTTCGCTGCTGAAATAAGAGAATATGCACTAGTATCTTGTGCAAATGCATAGCCGTCACGAGTTGTATCTAAGAAGCGGTTGTGTAAATCCTCAGCATTGGCAAATGCTACAGAGTGCACAATACCATGGATCACGCCTACTTTTGTACCGATTTCATTGAAGGCTGCTTTTGTGCTTTCGTCGCTATTGACGTCACATTGTACGATTAGTGAATCAGATTGTCCAATATTTTCTAATTGTTTTTGTAATTTTTTTAATGAACGTTCTTGACGATATGTGAAAATGACATTTGCACCTACGTCAAATAAACGTTTTGCAATACCCCAAGCAATACTTCGGTCGTTTGCCACACCCATTACAACAATATTCTTATCTTTTAATTGTAATAAATTATCCATCATTTATAAGAACCCCTTTATGAAATAATATCTGTTATTAGTACCAACTACTAAAATCTTATCATACATAAATAATGGATGCAATAATAAGATAAAAAAGAGTGTCCGACGTTACTAGGATAGGCACAAAAAAAATTCATCTCCACTTACTTAGAGACGAATCCAATAGATGTATTTAAATTTGTGCTACCTCATACATATCTAAGGCATTGTAGACCGCGCTGTGTACTGCAATCATAAAGCAGTTTTGCGTACGAATAGCCTGTGCCATAATTTTGATGGCTCTTGTTTGAACTTTATGAAATGTTTTGTCACTAGATAGAAGATCATCATTCAAATGCGCTAGAAAATAGGGTTGCTGGATTATTTGTTCAATAAGATCTGCAGCATCATTTTGACCGAATATGTTATAGGCCCAGAGGTCAATATCATTGCCTAGTTGGAAAGCGACGAAGTAGAATAAATCGTCATCATTTCTCTCGATAATTTTATGAATAATTTGAATCTTTTTGAGCTCTTCTATTAAAAAAATGTTAATTGAATAGTGCATTGCCTTTGAAGAATTTAAAAAAAGACTATCTTTTTGATGTGATTTTAAAAAGAACCAGCAATTTAAAATAACAGCCCAAGAATCTAATGCATTCATACACTTAAATTGATAATTAGGGAAAATAGATTGCCATTTTGCTGCAAGATTTTTAAATTGATTCATCTGGACTTCGTCAATATCATATAAACTATGATTTGTTTCTAATTGATTAAACATTATCATTCATTCCTCCAATAGAGTTTATATATATTCTGAGTAGGGAAATCAACCATATAATCAACTAAATTTAAGTGTTGCGTTTCTTTTGTGTTTCAACGTGAAGATTCTAATTAAGTAAGAAGGCACCCAGTTAAGGATGCCTTCAGGGTACGAATAGAGTTATAAACTATTCGAATTTTAATGAGTCGCCATCAAAAGTTTCATCTGCTACTTTGATTGAGTCAGTTGGGCAGCCTTCGAAAGCATCTTGCATGTCTTCTAATAGATCTTCTGGAACTTCAGCAGTTCCCATGTTATCATCTAAAATAACGAAGGCAATACCTTCATCATCATAATCATAAATATCTGGGGCTGCGGCTCCGCAAGCGCCACAAGCGATGCATGTATCTTTATCAACAATTGTGAATTTAGCCATTTTTTTTATCTCTCCTTTACATGTTCCTACAAAGCTTCATACTCATTTTAAAGATGTTTATCTTACATTTCAACATAAATACTATTAAATTGGAGGAATTTGCGTCTATGTTTCATCAAATTTTATTGCAAATCTTTCAAAAACTCAATAACGAACGATCGATTTCTGCAGCCTATCATGTATTGAGAGGAAAGCGTTCAGGCCAGACGATTCAAGACATTGGGTTATTTCAGCTACATAATTATTTCGGGCTATTACCTAAGTTACCGCGAGCGACATTTGATGAAGCCGTATCCTTATTTTCGCAGGATAGTTGGTTAATAATACAAGAATCTGGTCACTATTCCATGAAAAAGCTAGGTTTACAGCGAGCGGAGCAAACACCTGATTTTTTATTTGATGGGTGGCACTATAGGGGAAATGAACATATATTTTTTGCGAGATTGTCATTAATTGTACAAAGTTTATCCTATCAGAGTGCTGGAATACGTTCCTTTTCTCCAATAAGTAGGGATACGAATATTCAGTCTTGGGTTCGTACATTTTTATTTGAACATAATTATCAAGATGGGCATTTACAGCAGCAATTACTGGAGGAATGCGAAAGCGTGCTTTCTGAGTTATCTTTATCTGAAGCCAACAAACAGCTTGTCCTCTATCGATTGAGTGGCTATGGTTTACCAGGATGGACATGGCAGCAACTTGCTAGTGAACGAAAGGAAGCAGTTTTAGATTGTCAATTAGCGTTTATAGAATTGCTGCATGTACTTTTAAATGAAGTCCATCAAACAACTGATTATCCGTTACTTGGAAACATAGCAGAGGAACTAAGAGTAAAGGCGTTATTAACCGATTCAGCTCAGCAAACAGCGTATTTATATGAGCAGGGCTATTCGCTTGAACAGATTATGCAAATAAGAAAGCTAAAACAAAGTACCATTGAGGATCATTTAGTAGAATTAGCCATGTATGAACCAAACTTTTCGATTGGTCCATTCGTCTCTTATAAGGAAGCGGAAAAAGTTTGGCAGGCATCGAAACAATATCAAACAAAAAAATTAAAAACATTGCATGAAGTGGTTGAAGGTATGAGTTATTTCCAGTTAAAGCTTGTCCTCGCGAAAGGAGAAGTATAAATGGAACTTGAACAAATATTGGCAAAGCAATTTGGTTATACAGCTTTTCGTCCAGGGCAAAAAGAGGTTATTGAAGCAATCCTAGAAGGAAAAGATGTTATTGCTCTATTACCGACAGGAATGGGTAAATCACTTTGTTATCAATTGCCAGGGTATATCTTGCATAAGCCGGTATTAATTGTTTCTCCACTGCTTTCGCTAATGCAGGATCAGGTAGAGGAGTTAAAACGCTTTGGTGAAAAGAGGGTAGTTGCTTTAAATTCATTTTTAACCGTAAGTGAGAAACGATATGTATTACATTTTTTAGAGCAGTTTCGTTTTATTTTTACGTCACCAGAAATGCTATTGCAACAACAAGTTCAGGACAAGCTTTCACAAATGCAGTTAGGTCTTATTGTTGTGGATGAGGCACACTGTATTTCTCAGTGGGGCTTTGATTTTCGACCAGATTATTTACGAATTGGGCAGTGGTTTTCACAAGCAAATCGTCCACCTGTTTTAGCTTTATCAGCGACTGCGACGAATAAAGTAGTCAATGATATACGGGATACATTGTCGCTAGATTCACCTTTTGAGTTTTTATATAATGTGGATCGATCTAATATTCATCTCGGCCGTGTTGTATTTGAGGATAGGGAAGATAAAGTACACTGGATTATACAGCATATAAAAGAGACAGCAGGACCAGGTATTTTATATATGTCCTCGCGAAAGCGTGCTGAACAATATAGTGAGGTACTAATCCAGGCAGGTATACGAGCGGCTGCTTATCATGCAGGCTTTGGTGCTGAGGATCGCCAGTTTATTCAGCAACAATTTATTGACGGGGAACTCGACTGGATTGTGGCAACAAATGCGTTTGGGATGGGGATCAATAAGTCGGATATTCGTCAGGTCATTCATGAAACGATGCCTGCCAATGTAGAAAATTATATGCAGGAGATTGGTCGAGCGGGGCGTGATGGTCACCCGGCGCTTGCAATTTTACTTTATTGTGATGATGACGTAGAACTTGCAAAATTTGTTGTAACAGGCGATTTGCCAACATCTGGTCATGTCGATCGATATCAGGAACTACTAAATCAGCAAATACAACCCTCACAAATGCTGAAAAACGGAGAGTTGAGTGAGACCGCTTTTCGTGTACTTGATTATTGGTTACAACAAGAAACGATGGAACAAGTTAAAGTACGACTAAATCATTTGGCACTGGAAAAATACCGTGCTGTCAATGAAATGCAAAAAATTACTCAGACAAAAGACTGTATTCGCAAGCAGCTAGTCGGGTATTTTGGGCAAGAATTGTTGAAAAAACCGGAAAACTGTTGTGAAAATTGTGGAATCAATTATGATGAAATCAATAAAGCACGCTTGAAGGAAGAGAAGAAAATAGAAATGATTCCATGGAAAAGTCGATTAAAGCAACTTTTAATGGGCTTTTAGACTATAACTGACGGTCATTTACTTTTTGCGCAAAATTCGTCATAATAGAATGATAGAAAGCGTAGTAAGGTTGGAGGAAAGGCGAATGAGTAAAGAAGATTATCGCGATAAAATCGAAGAGCATCGTCAATCTTTTGTAGAAGAGCAAACAGAGCAGCAAGATTTATCTAGAGTTTCAAGAATGAATAAAAATGGGGGCAATAATAAAAAGCCGAAAAAAACAAAAAGAAAAACGCCATTAATGACGATTCTTTTTGTCATCTTTATCTTAATTCCATTATCAATATTAATCTATTTTTTAAAATTCTATGAACCGGGTGAAACAATTGAAGAGGCTGAAAAAAATTCTACGGATACAATTGTAGAAATTGATAAGTCTGGAAATAAAGCTGAAGTAGCTGACAAAAACAAAGAAGACGATAAAGCAAACAAAGACAAAGCTGAAAAAGAAGACAAAGCTAAAGATCAGTCTAAGAAAGATGCTGAGAAATTAGCAGCTGAAAAAAAGGCAGCTGAAGAGGCTAAAAAGGCTGAAGAAGCTAAGAAGGCCGAAGAAGCTAGAAAAGCAGAAGAAGCTAAAAAAGCTGAGCAAGCTAGAATAGCACAAGCTGAAGCGGCAAGGAAAGCAGAAGAAGCGAAAAAAGCTGAGCAAGCACGCAAAGCCGAGGAAGCACGTAAAGCAGAACAAGAGAAACAAACTGCAAAAGCAAGTACCCATACTGTAAAGGCAAATGAAAATCTATATCGTATTGCATTGAATCACTACGGTGATGGAAGTGAAGCAACCCTAGCGAAAATCCGTGCAGCAAACGGTATGTCTTCAAATGATGTAATGGTTGGGCAAGTTATTAAACTACCATAAGAAAAGCAGGTGTCATTCTTTGGCAATGATGTTTTTCTAGTATAAAATAAAGGACAAACGTCAACAACAAATAAAGTTGAGGCGTACGTCTGAATTAGTGAAAAGGCGATTCTTCATTATAACGAATCGTCTTTTTGCTTTCATAAGGAGATGTTAAGGAATGATTTATATTGGACTATTCGTTTTAGTAGTCATCGCGTTCCTGCTTTATATGTTAAAGGTGGCACATGAGAACAATGTTTTACATCATCAATTGCTATTAAAGGGTGAGCGGGAAAAGATTAGATTGTTTTTTATTTCGGATACACATTTACGAAAAATTAATCACCAGATGATTGAGCAGTTAGATGGCCAATTTGATGCGGTTATTATTGGTGGAGATTTTGCGGATGGACGCACCCCTATTGAGCGTATTCATGACAATTTAAAATTATTGACTCCTTTAGGTCCGACTTATTTTGTATGGGGAAATAATGACAGAGAAGTAGGAGAGGAGCGGCTACAAGGTATTTTACAGGAGCATGGTGTTCAGATCGTAGCCAACGATGCTGTATTACTGCCTAAAAAAAACCGCTTTTGGCTAAGTGCAATTGAAGATACGTCTACAATGAAATATAGCTTTGATGAAGCATTTGCAAAGGTAGGAGAGAAAGACTTGGTTGTCTTTATTTCACATAACCCAGGTGTTTTCGCAAGAGTTCGTGCAAAATTTAGAGCAGATTTAATGATTGGTGGGCATTTACACGGAGGTCAAATTAGAATTGGCCCATACGGTGTGCATCCAAATGGATCGTATCGAGAGCGTGAGGGTGTGATGACTTTAGTAAGTAACGGTTATGGTACGACATTGTTACCTTTCCGACTTGGTGCGAGGCCACAATGTCATATTATTGACATTGAAATTTCGGGTAAATAAACAACCAAAACTCGATAGAAGGCGTATAATGGAGCGATAAGGATTTATTCGAGTATTAGCAAATCGCTGATACAAAGTTGATAGGAGTGTCAAGAAATGCAGCAAGCAGATGCAATTATTGTTGGAGGAGGTCCATGTGGTTTAGCGGCGGCAATAGCCTTGCAAAATATTGGATTAAAGCCAATTGTAATTGAAAAAGGAAATATCGTAAATGCGATTTACAATTATCCTACGCATCAAACTTTTTTTAGTACGAGTGAACGTTTAGCTATTGGTGATGTGCCTTTTATCATAGAAGGACGTAAACCTAAGCGAAATCAAGCACTAGTTTATTATCGAGAAGTTGTGCGTTTGAAGGATATTCAAGTAAACCGCTTCGAGAAAGTAAATAGCGTTGTAAAAAATGGAGCGGAGTTTACAGTAACGACAAATAAAGAGGTTTATACAACACCTTATGTTGTGATCGCCACAGGCTATTATGACCATCCAAATTATTTACACATTCCAGGTGAGAAATTGCCGAAAGTCTTCCATTACTTTAAAGAGGGACATGAATTTTTTGATACTGAGGTTCTTGTAATAGGTGGGAAAAATTCGGCAGTGGATGCGGCGCTTGAGTTGAATAAGGCTGGGGCTCGCGTCACGGTTGCCTATCGTGGTAGTGAGTATTCACCTAGCATCAAGCCATGGGTTTTACCAGAATTTGAAGGAGTAGTACGAAATGGAGAAGTCCAAATGTATTTCAATACAAATATACTGGAAATCCGTGAGCATGAGGTCGTAGTAGAAATTGATGGTAGCAAAAAAACTGTAAAAAATGATTTTGTTTTTGCGATGACAGGCTATCATCCAGATCATTCATTTATTCGAGCAATGGGTGTCTCAATTGATTATGAAACGGGTCGTCCTTTCTTTAATGCAGAAACTCTGGAAACAAATGTGGAAGGGTTATTCATTGCTGGAGTTATTGCAGCTGGAAATAATGCCAATGAAATTTTTATTGAAAATGGCCGTTTTCATGGTGATTGTATTGCAAAGACAATTGCAAAAAGAGCAAAATAGCAATAGAAGCTGTATAGGCATGTAAGCTTATACAGCTTTTTTTAAGACGTTGGATAGAAGAGAGAAAGCGACGGAAAGAAGGGTCATGACGACGGATAAAAGAGCCGAAGCGACGGAAAGAAGGTCAAGGGTGACGGATGAAAGTGTCGAAGCGACGGAAAGAAGAGCCAGAGCGACGGAAAGAAGGGTCATGACGACGGAAAAAAGAGCCCAAGCGACGGAAAGAAGGTCCAGGGTGACGGATAGGAGAGCCAGAGCGACGGAAAGAAGGGTCATGACGACGGAAAGAGATCGAAGCGACGGATAGAAGAGCCAGAGCGACGGAAAGAAGGGTCATGACGACGGATAGAAGAGCCAGAGTGACGGAAAGAAGGGTCATGACGACGGAAAAAAGAGCCCAAGCGACGGATAGAAGAGCCAGAGCGACGGAAAGAAGGGTCATGACGACGGATAAAAGAGCCCAAGCGACGGATAGAAGAGCCCAAGCGACGGATGAAAGAGACGAAGCGACGGAAAGAGGTCGAAGCGACGGAAAGAAGAGCCAGAGCGACGGAAAGAAGGGTCATGGCGACGGATGAAAGAGACGAAGCGACGGAAAGAGGTCGAAGGGACGGATAAAAGAGCCAGAGCGACGGATGAAAGAGTCGAAGGGACGGAAAGAAGGTCTAGAGCGACGGATAGAAGAGCCGAAGCGACGGAAAGAGGTCGAAGGGACGGATAGAAGAGCCAGAGCGACGGATGAAAGAGTCGAAGGGACGGAAAGAAGGTCTAGAGCGACGGATAGAAGAGCCGAAGCGACGGAAAGAGGTCGAAGCGACGGATTGAAGAGCATACGCAACTCATCGGATGCCACAGAAAAGTGCCCAGTAGGATCGGAAATCTAACCCATGTAATGGTAATGAGACAAAATTTCATCGAAGTTAATTAAAAAGGTGTGAAAGAATGCTTGGTTTATACTGGATAATTAGTTATATCGTTGGGAACTTTATGACGGCATATTTCGTTGGAAAAGCGTATGGTGTTAATTTACAGGAACAAAAGAGTAGAAACTTAGGAGCTCGAAATGCTGGCAGTGTTATTGGGAAAGCTGCATTTATATGGACCTTTTTAGGGGATTCTTTAAAGGGTGTGCTTGTTGTTGGTATAGGACATTTATGGCATTTTGAAGAATGGGAAATAGTTCTAGGTGCTTGTTTCGTTATGCTTGGTCATTTGTTTCCATTTTGGCTTAAATTTAAAGGGGGAAAAGGGGTAGCAACTTTTATAGGTGTAGGTCTGGCATTGTCACCAAGCTTATTTTTAATGATGGTTGTAGGGGCAGCTATTACGCTTAGTGTAACGAGAAGTTTAACACTTAGTATGTTAGGTGGCTTTGTATTATATGTTGGAGCGATTGTTTATACCGACCAATTACAGTTATACATACCAATACTAGTAGCAATAATCTTTATGATTTGGAAGCATATGTCGAATATTAACGAAGCTTTAGGGAGAAGGAAGTGATTATATGTATTGGTGTAAAATTGCACATACGGAAGCGGAGTTTGAGGAAATTGCACGATTAAATTATGAAACCTTTGTCGAAGAAATTCCACAGCATCAACCTAATTCCACTAGAAAAAAAATGGACCGATTTCATCATGAAAATACGTATATCGTTGTTTATAAAGAATTAGAACTTATAGGGATGCTTGCCTTTAGAGATCAGAGACCGTTTTCAATTGATGAAAAGATAGGAAAGGTTGAGCAGTATTTATCAAAGGAGATTAGTACTAAGCTATGTGAAATTCGATTGCTTGCTGTGAAGAAGGCATATCGAACAGGAAGAGTACTACTGAAATTGACACAGGCATTAACTGCTTTTGCATACGAAAAAGGTTATTCGGCAGCCGTAATCTCAGGGACTACTCGTGAAGAGAAACTTTACAAGCAAATGGGTTTTACCCAATTTGCACCTGCAACAGGGACAGAGGATGCTTTATTTTTACCCATGGTATTAACAAGACAGCAATTTGAAAAGTCTTTGCAGCAAAGACTCGCGAAGGAGTGCCATACATTTTATCCAGGGCCAGTGAAACAAAACGAACCATTTAATTATTCTGAGCTTTCTCATCGTTCGTTGGGCTTTCAATCGCTATTTGAGCAAATGAGAAATAAGTTGCTTCAATTATCAGGGGCAGAACATGTAGCTACGATTGTAGGAACTGGGACATTGGCTAATGAGGTGATGCTAGGCCAATTGAAGGCTCAACAATTAGGACGTGGACTTATTTTAATAAATGGTGAATTTGGAGAACGTCTTCGGAAGCAAGCTGAGAGATGGGCATTGGATTTTGACGTGGTTGAACAAGATTGGGGCAGTACGTTTGCTATACATATTTTGGAGTCTTATTTACAAAAGGGATCTTATCAATGGCTTCTTGTAGTACATGGAGAAACGTCGACTGGTACTTGCAACGACTTAAAGGGGATTTTACAGCTGACTAAACGTTATGATACAAAGCTTTGCGTTGATTGCATTAGTTCGTTCGGAGCAATGCCATTTACTTTAGAAGATTGTTACTTAGCAACTGCGGTAAGTGGAAAAGCTATTGGTGCGCTTAGTGGCTTGGCTTTCGTGTTTTCGCAAAACATTGTTAAATCTTCAACAACATTACCAGCTTATCTCGATTTAGCTAATTACCAGCAAGGTGCGATTCCATTTACGTTACCAGCAGTACTTGTAGCAAATGTTGAAACAGCATTACAAGCATATCCAGAAAGATATGGACAGCTACAGCAACGCTTTAATACATTGCTGCAGCTACCATTTATGCACTATCAAGTTTCAACTAGACAATATCCGATGTTAATTACTTTACAACTTCCTAAAGCTTTGGCAAATCTACAGAGCGATTTAAAGTTAAATGGGTTATATGTTCATGCAGATAGCCAATATTTACGACGAAGAAATTTTATACAGCTTTCTGTTATACAGCCAGATTTTGATTTAGCAATCGAACGTTTACATAATATCTTAAGTTATTATAAGCAAGTTGAAAATGCATAAGTTAAAGTGAAGATTGAATACATTAGCTTTACATGAAAAATTCCTTTAAATCAAGAGGAGTTCCTGTTTTGTTAAGTCCAATTAATAATTTTAATCGCGCTTTTTGACCATTAATACCAGTTGCAAATATGGCTCCTAAGTCTTCGAGCATTTTACCACCACCTACGTAGCCATATACGCCCTCGGCAATACCATTAAAGCAACGAGAGACTAATACAACAGGAATTCCTCGTTCTATTAAGCTTTCGATGCCTTTAACAACTGATGGAGGAACATTGCCTTGTCCGAGTCCTTCTAAAACGACACCATCATATTTGCATGCGAGCACTACTTCAAGTAAATCAACCTCCATGCCAGCATAAACTTTTAACATGGCTACGCGTTTTGATAATGCATGAATATCTACATATTGACGGCGAATGGGTGCATGATGGAATAAAATACGTGTTTTTGTAATAAGTCCAATTGGTCCATATTGCGGTGATTGGAATGTATTTACAGAGCTGGTGCTTGTTTTGGTTGTATTTACGGCAAGATGAACTTCGTCATTCATCACAACTAGCACACCTTTTTCACGTGCTTCCTGATCAACAGCTACTCGAACAGCTTCCACTAAATTGTAAATTCCATCTGCACCTAGTTCATTGGAGGAGCGCATTGCACCAGTTAGCACAATAGGAATTGATAAATCAGTTGTTAATTCTAAAAAATAGGCTGTTTCTTCTAATGTATCGGTACCATGGGTGATGACAATGCCATCAATTTGCTCCTCTGAAACTTTTTCGATAATGAGGTTACGTAACTTAAGCATTTCTTTTGGCGTAATATGTGGCGATGGGAGGTTAAAAGCCTCCATTTCAATAATTGTGGCAAGCGTGTCGAGTTTGTTGCTTTCCTTCATTAAAGGATTTTCCTTGTTAGGTATAACGGCACCTTCATCCGTCATCGCCATAGATATTGTTCCACCGGTATGAATTAATAAAATTGTTTTTTTCATAAAAAATAATGTCTCCTTTTAAAAAGTTTTATGTCATTACATGGTATAATAATAGCAGTTTATGTTTATTCAATAGCTATTTTTTGTTGAAAACGAAAGCTTAATACTACAGAAGTTTTCCACCTAAAATATGTGAATGTATTTTTTTCAGTGGTCTCCACTAATTGACTGAGAACTTGGGCTAAGAAATTCATCCTAGGAAAACGCCAAATTAACCAACTTTATGTTGGTCTAAAGCCTCAAGATGATGTCACAGATTTTGAATTGTGCTAACATAATTTAAAATTTGATCATAATTATGTCAAGGCGAAATTGATTTTTGAAAGGAGCCGGCAACATGATCATTTTATTATCAGCTGCCATTGCTCCCGGTCTAGCGCTTTTTAGTTACTTCTATTTGCGCAATCAGATGGCAACGGAGCCAAGAAGAACCTTACTTCAAACGTTTTTGTATGGCGCATTTTTAACGTTCCCAATCTTGTTTTTACAATATGTTTTAACAGAGGAAGGGATTTTTCGATCTCTTTATCTACAAGATGTAGTTTTTTCTAGTGTCGTTGAAGAATTTTTTAAATGGTTTGTTCTTTTAATCGCAATCTACAATCATGTAGAATTTGATGATCCGTATGATGGCATACTCTATGGTGCAAGTGTATCTCTTGGTTTTGCCACGATTGAAAATGTTCTCTACTTATTTTCGTTCGGTTTAGATACGGCATTTATGCGAGCGTTATTACCTGTATCAAGTCATGCATTGTTTGGCGTTGTAATGGGTTATTATTATGGACGTGCCAAGTTTTCGAAACACGCAAAGACGACAGAAATGATTGCTATGGCGCTTTGTGCACCGGTAGTATTACACATTCTTTATAATACAATTTTATCATTCAAAGGGTATTGGGTATATTTAATGATACCGTTTATGCTATTTTTGTGGTGGTTTGGGCTAAGAAAAGTCAAGCTTGCTCATTATCACCTTGTGCAACATTTGCATATGCATAAAAAAATATAAAGCGTAGAAATCTAAAAAAGATTTCTGCGCTTTTCTATTTTTCAACTTCTTTCAGCAAATGTTTTCGTAGCGAAAGTGAAACGTCAGCTACAAATGTTTTCGTAGCGAAAGTGAAACGTCAGCTACAAATGTTTTCGTAGCGAAAGTGAAACGTCAGCTACAAATGTCTTTTGGAGCGAAAGCAAAGCGTCTGCTACAGGAATCTTCCTCTTCTATAGGTGGTACTGACTTGCGTCACGGAGGCCTAAGCACAAAGCCGATTCCAGACGCAATTTTGCCGAGGCAAAATTGAAATGTATAAAATCAGTTGTTTGTTTCAAGCTATGAAAAAAGGAGTGATAATCATGCGCTTAGGAAGCTTAATTTTTGCTTTGATGTTGGGGATTAGTATATTTGCTATTCCGCAAAATGACGCCATTGCATTTACCGAGCAACAGATTTCTCGTGGTGCTTATGGAGATGATGTAATTGAACTGCAAGCAAGGCTACAATACTTAGGATTTTATAAAAGTAAAATTGATGGCAAGTTTGGCTATAACACATATTGGGCTTTACGGAACTTCCAAGAGAAATATGGTTTACCAGTGGATGGGATAGCTGGAGCTAAAACAAAGAAAACATTATCTGGCAATTCAGATTACGATGAAGCCTGGGTTAAAGCTCAATTAAATGCGGGTAATCAATTTACCTATTATGGGGGCAAGCCACTTGAACAGCAAGTGAAAACAAACACTGGCGGTGGTGGTGGAGGTAAAAGTAGTGGTAGTAGTAATAATAATGGCACTAAAACTCAAGTACCTCCAAAGTATACTGAAAAAGATGTACAGTTAATAGCGAATGCGGTTTATGGTGAATCAAGAGGAGAGCCTTATGAAGGTCAGGTAGCCGTAGCGGCTGTTATTTTAAATCGTCTGGAAAGTCCTGAATTCCCAAATACAATTTCAGGTATTATCTTCCAACCTTTGGCGTTTACAGCGGTGGCAGATGGGCAAATTTGGCTTGAACCAAACGAACGTGCAAAAGAAGCCGTAATTGACGCTATGAATGGATGGGATCCTTCAGAAAATGCACTTTATTATTTTAATCCGAAAACAGCTACAAGTAAGTGGATTTGGTCAAGACCTCAAATAAAACAAATTGGAGAACACATTTTCTGTTCATAGAAAGGAGGAACATAAATGAGAACTATGCTTGTTATACTTACTGTAGCAGTTATTGGTTTAGGGGCATATAGCTTTCAGATGCACAAAGAAAACACTAGTTTACAACGTACTGTGCTAGCTCAGTACACAAATAATTTAACGGATGCTTCTGAGAAGTTATCTGGACTACAACAAGCTGTTTCACAATCTCTATTGTTTCAAGATGACCAAGCGATGAACAATGAGTTAGATGCTGTGTGGCGACTAAGCTCTGAAGTTCGATCTTCTTTATCTAATATTCCTGTCGGGCAAGAAGTCTCGAACGAGTGGCTAAGTTACTTAGGGCGCCTAGGAGATGAAGCCAAAAGAACAGAAAAAACAGGAGATTATCAAGCTTGGCGAGAAAAAATGCCACAAGTCTCTACAAATTTACAATCACTTTCAGATGAATGGACAGTCGCAACAGTAGATCTTTATAAAAATAACGGTAATATGGACGTCTGGGTGCAACAAGTAGATAATACGAAGCCAAATACAACATTTGATAATGTGCAAAAAACATTAAAGGATTATAGCGAAAAAGATTTCCCACTTACATTAAGTGAATCTGATTGGCAGAAAAAAATAGAACTTAAAGCATTACAAGATTCGGTCATTACTGAAAAAGAGGCATTGGAAAAAGTAAAAAAATTATTCCCTAAAATTAAAGATGCAACATTTACTGTTACGAAAAGTAGTGATACTGCACCGTATCCGTTTTATCATATCCAATTCCACCAAGGTATTCGTTTAGGGTATATCGATTTAACAGAAAAAGGTGGGCATTTACTATCCTACTTAGTGGAACGTCCAGTAGATGAAGCAAGATTATCACAAGATGAAATAAAGAAAAAAGCAGAAGAATATTTAAAACGACTTGGCATGAATGATGTTGCATTTGTGGAGTCTCGTGAAAACCATCAAGCATGGCATTTGACATTTGCACGTGTTCACCCTGGTGATAATGCGTTGATTTATGCAGATGGCGTTCAATTAAAACTGGCTAAGGATACAGGCGAGTTACTTGGTGCCAATGCAATGGAATATATTCAGGAAGAGAAGATTAAACCACAAACTGCAAAAGCAATTGATTGGAAAACTTTCTTCGATGATGATGTGAAAATAGGAGAAGTGAAAAATATTTATACAGATAACGGTCAATTTGAACAACGCCTTTGTTATGAAGTGATTGCGGTCCGTGATAAAAATACACAAGAAACATTCAGGGTTGTTATTGATGCAGAAAATCACAATGTTATAAAAGTGGAATATTTAACGTAATTTAATAAAAAACACCAGTTCATATAGCCAAAATGGGCATCTCATGCGATAATGAAGGTATATATTTGTGTTCGAGGAGATGCTCATGGAAATAAAAATTGGTACACAATTAGAACTTGAACCAACTTATACAGAGCGTGTTGAAGTATTCCGCTGTAAAGTTGTAGAACAAAAAGACAATATTATTTACATCGATTATCCAACAAATGTTGCTACAAAGAAAACAGCATTTCTAATAGATGGTTCTGAATTTAGAGCATCTTTTCGTACGGATGACAAACAATCATTTGCTTTCATTACAGAAGTGACTGGACGTAAAGCTGGTAATATACCAATGATTATGTTGCACTGTCCAAAGGCAGAGGACTTTATCAAAATTCAACGTCGTGAATATGTACGTGTAGAAACACCAGTGGATGTAGCGATACAATTTAAGGATTACAAATATCAGCTAGTAACAGCAGATATTAGCGCAGGTGGTTTGGCAGTAGTCTTAAGAGGGGCAATTGCTTTCCAAGATGGTGATGAGGTTAAGTTAACGATCGTTTTACCGTTTGCTAATGGAGATGTTAAATACGTAATCACGGATGCGACGGTTGTTCGCATATCCGAAAACGATAACAAAAAAATAGCAACTATACAGTTAACAGATACAGATGATGTAGACAAACAGCATATAGTTCGTTTCTGCTTTGAACGTCAGTTAGTCAATCGTCGTAAAGAAACGAATCCTTTTGATGCTTAATTTTTTTCGCTTAAAATGTAGCGAAAGCAAAGAACTAAGGTGGGAGCTGAACTGCCCGTAAAACCCCCATTGAGTAAGTTTCACTTCATGCAGTAAGGTTACATCCTTCAAATCGATTAGTATTTTATTTGAGAAAGCCCTCTGCTAGAAGAGGGCTTTTTTATGGTACAATGTGGTGTGATAGAAAGTAGGGAAGAATATGAAGAAAAACATTCAAATTGCGATTGATGGACCTGCTGGCGCTGGTAAAAGTACAATCGCAAAAATTGTTGCAGAGGCACTTGGGTTTACTTATATCGACACTGGAGCAATGTATCGTGCTGTGACGTATAAAGCACTGCAACAAAACATATATTTAGATGATGAAGAAAAATTAGCAGAAATGTTAGCATCTAGCACAATTGAATTAAAACCTTCTCCTCAAGGCCAGCTTGTCTTTTTGGACGAGAAGAATGTGTCGGCAGAAATCCGATCAAATGAGGTAACTTCATCTGTTTCACAAGTATCGGCTCATGCTAAAGTGCGTGAACTATTAGTAGCACAGCAACAAAAGCTTGCGGCTAATGGTTGTGTTGTTATGGATGGGCGCGATATTGCTACGCATGTGTTAAAAAATGCAGAACTAAAAATCTTTATGTCTGCAACGGTAGAAGAGAGAGCAAGACGTCGTTTTATTGACAATCAAAAGCGCGGAATTGAATCTTCCATTGAAAAACTTCAAGAAGATATTGCTCTACGCGATAAAATGGATAGTGAGCGTGAAGCATCACCACTAATTCAAGCAGCAGATGCCATATTTTTAGATACAACAGCATTGTCAATTGATGATGCAGCACAGGCCATTTTAAAATTAGCGCAAGAAAAAATGGAATAAATCCAAAAATTTCAGACATTTTTTGAATTTAAAGGATTTATTTTTGTCTTTGTCTTCAAAATCGAATAAAATAGTAAGGGAAGATGCGAAGGAGGGTTACATATGTCTGAAGAAATGAACTATGCAGAACAAACATTTAACGAAGGTGATATCGTCAAAGGGATTGCAGAGCAGGTTGATGAAAAAGCAGTAACTGTTTCAATTCCAGGTGCACCATTTGACGGTATTATACCAATAAGTGAATTATCAAGCTTACACATTGAAAAAGCGTCTGACATAATCTCTGTTGGAGATGAGTTAGAGTTGGTGATTACAAAGGTTGAAGAAGGTAACTATGTATTATCAAAACGTAAAGTAGATGCATTAAAAGCATGGGATACACTTGAGCAACAATTCAACGCTGAGGAAGTTTTCGAGGCGGAAGTAAAAGATATTGTTAAAGGTGGACTTGTCGTCGATTTAGGAGTACGTGGCTTCGTTCCAGCATCCCTTGTAGAAGATTACTTTGTTGATGATTTTGAAGGCTATAAAGGCAGATCTCTTAGCTTTAAAATTGTTGAGCTTGATAAAGAAAAAAATCGCTTAATTTTATCACATCGTGCTGTAGTAGAAGCGGAAAAAGCTTCTCAAAAGAAAAATGTCATTACCCAAATTAAAACTGGCGATGTGTTAGACGGTAAAGTACAACGTATCGCATCATTTGGTGCATTCATCGACCTTGGTGGTATTGATGGCCTTGTGCATATTTCACAAGTGTCTCATGAGCATGTGAGTCAAGTGAGCGAGGTTTTATCAGAAGGGCAAGAAGTGACGGTTAAAGTCCTTTCTGTAGATCCTGAAAATGAGCGTATTTCGTTATCTATTAAGGACACGATTCCTGGTCCTTGGTCGAACATCGAAGAGCGTGCTGCTAAAGGTACAGTATTAGATGGAAAAGTAAAACGTCTTACTTCATTCGGAGCATTTGTGGAAGTTTTCCCAGGTGTTGAAGGTTTAGTGCATATTTCTCAAATCGCGCATAAGCATATTAACACGCCACACGAAGCTTTAAAAGAAGGACAAGAAGTACAGGTGAAAGTGCTTGATGTAAATGCTGAAGATGGCCGCTTAGCATTAAGTATTAAGGATTTACTTGAAAATCCTGATGCCGAGGAAGTAATCGACTATAAATTACCAGAAGAAAACACAGGCTTCTCTTTCGGTGATGTTATTGGCGATAAACTAAAAAACTTTAAATAAACTTGACAAGCGAGGATACAGTTTGTGTCCTTGCTTTTTTTTATGGAGGCAACGGATAGAAGAGGGAAATGACGAAAAAATTTAAAAAGAGATGGATAGAACAGTACATAGCGCGCACTATTATGGATATGATATGATATAATGGCATTTTTCGTGTATAATAGCGAAAGACAAGAAGTTGGAAGGATGAAGTACAGATGACGAAACCAGTAGTAGCCATCGTAGGTCGTCCGAACGTAGGTAAGTCGACGATTTTTAATCGTATCGTTGGAGAACGTGTATCGATTGTGGAAGATATTCCAGGGGTAACACGCGACCGTATTTATAGTTCGGCAGAGTGGTTAACACATGACTTTAATATTATTGATACAGGTGGTATCGAGATTGGGGACGAGCCGTTTTTAGAGCAGATTCGTCAACAAGCAGAAATCGCCATTGATGAAGCAGACGTTATTATTTTTATGACAAACGGACGTGAAGGTGTAACAGCTGCAGACGAGCAAGTAGCAAAAATTTTATACAAAACAAAAAAACCAGTCGTTTTAGCAGTGAATAAAATTGACAACCCAGACATGCGCGAAATGATCTATGACTTCTATGCGCTTGGCTTTGGTGAGCCTTGGCCTATTTCAGGCTCTCACGGCTTAGGTTTAGGGGATTTATTAGATGAATGTGCTAAACACTTCCCAAAAGAAGATGAAGAGCAATATGGAGACGAGGTCATTAAATTCTCGTTAATTGGTCGTCCTAATGTTGGGAAATCTTCATTAGTCAATGCATTTTTAGGCCAAGACCGCGTTATTGTTAGTAACATCGCTGGTACTACTCGAGATGCTATTGACACACCTTACGCGTATGATGGCCAGGAATATGTCATTATTGATACTGCAGGTATGCGTAAAAAAGGGAAAGTGTACGAAACAACAGAGAAATACTCTGTATTACGTGCGTTACGTGCAATTGAACGCTCTGATGTTGTTTTAGTCGTTTTTAATGCAGAAGAAGGCATTCAAGAACAAGATAAAAAAATTGCAGGCTATGCACACGAAGCTGGAAAAGCCATTGTCATTGTTGTAAATAAGTGGGATGCGATTGAAAAAGACGAGAAAACAATGAACGTCTTTACTCAACAAATTCGTGAACATTTCTTATTCTTAGATTATGCGCCAATTATTTTTGTATCGGCTAATACTAAACAGCGTGTACATCAAATTTTACCGATTATACAGCGTGTTAGTGAAAACCATGCAATGCGTATTCAATCATCGATCCTTAATGAAGTGATTGAGGATGCTGTGGCGCGTAATCCAGCGCCAGCTGATAAAGGCCGCCGCCTTCGTATTTACTATGCAACTCAAGTTGCGATACAACCACCGACGTTCGTGGTATTTGTCAATGAACCAGAATTAATGCATTTCTCTTACGAACGTTTCTTAGAAAACCGTATTCGAGAAACATTTGATTTTGAAGGAACGCCAATTCGATTAATTTCCCGTGCTCGTGCTTAGGAAAAATATACACTAACAGTACGCCGACCCGACATTAATTGTTGGGTGGCGTCTTTTTACAAGAGAGGAAAGTATAAATTTTCTAATGTCTACTTTAAGGTTGCGTGAGTTCAAGTGCATTGTAAGCCTTTCTCTAGCATTTATCGTAGCTAACAAGGAATTATCTTTTCTTAATAAGGGAGGATTTTGTATGGAAAAAGTTTGTGTGTTAGGGGCAGGCTCATGGGGGACAGCACTAGCGATGGTACTTGCAGAAAATGGGCATGATACGCTTTTATGGACTCATCGAACTGATCAGGCTGAAGAAATTAACAACCTGCATACGAACAGGAAGTATTTGCCGGAAACGATATTGCCTGCAAATTTGCATGCAACAAGTGATATTGCTGAGGCAGTTGCTCATTCGGAGATAATTGTCGTGGCTGTTCCTACGAAGGCCATCCGTGAAGTGTGTGAAAAAATGACAGCAGCACTTGATAAAAAAGTATTGTTTGTTCATGTTTCGAAGGGGATTGAGCCTGATTCGTTAAAACGAATTTCAGAGATTTTAGTAGAAAGTCTCCCGGCTGAATTTGTAGAAGAAGTTGTTGTACTTTCAGGCCCAAGTCATGCAGAAGAAGTTGTTCTGCATCATCCTACAACAGTGACAGTGGCTTGTGCTAATATTGAAGCTGCGGAAAAGGTTCAGGATTTATTTATGAATCAATTTTTCCGTGTCTACACAAATGAGGATGTGGTCGGTGTAGAAATAGGTGGTGCGTTGAAAAACGTCATCGCATTAGCTGCCGGTATTACAGATGGTTTAAATTACGGAGATAATGCCAAAGCTGCACTCATTACTCGAGGATTGGCTGAAATTACACGCCTTGGTGTCAAAATGGGAGGAAATCCATTTACATTCGCAGGGCTCACTGGTATGGGAGATTTGATTGTAACGTGTACAAGCGTGCACTCACGTAATTGGCGCGCAGGTAATTTGCTGGGGCAAGGCATGAAACTACCAGAGGTACTCGACCAAATGGGCATGGTCGTTGAGGGCGTTCGCACAACTAAAGCGGCCTATCAACTAGCAAAGAAATATGACGTTGCTATGCCAATATCAACGGAGCTCTATAGTGTTTTATTTAATGATATAGAACCGAAAGTAGCAGTTGATGCATTAATGATGCGTATGAAAAAGCGAGAAATTGATGACATGATGCACTAATAATTTATATTTAGTTAGTTTTGTCATAAAATGGACATATATAAGGTGTCTCAGAGTTTAACTGAGACGCCTTATTGTGCGCTTTTAGTTGAATAATCCATACCGTTATAAAGGTTGTCCATTTAACTTCTTTCAGCAAATGTTTTTTGTACCGAAAGCGTAGCGGCAGGTACAGAAGTCTCCCACCTCTATAGGTGATGGTATGATGCGAATTTAAGCTACTTTTCAGTGGATGTCCTAACACCCGCTGAAAGAAGTTAAAGCCTCCGGCGGATGTCACGGAATCGGAAATGAGTTCTTTGTGCTAGCACAAAGCCGTTTCCGGACGCAATTATGCCGAGGCATAATTGATTGATAGTTACTGGACAACTATTTCTTTTTAGCGAAAGCACGTAGTATAATATACTTTGATTGTTTTCTGACATTGAAGAAAGGTGGTTGTCTTGAATGGGTCCGTTAGCACATTTGCCTGCGCTTGATGTAATGTGGGTATCATTTTATTGTATCGGTTTTATGATTATATCAGTCGGTCTAATTTATTTAGGTCGTAATAAGGTTTCAAACGTTTTTTTACGTACAATCGTAAATTTATCTGCATACATACTGTTTGGACTTGGCACATTTTTAATGGTACTAATTGTTGCCACATGGCCAGCATAAAAAATAATGAGGTGGAAGTGACATGAAAAAACTAAGTGCTTTTCTTTTGGTAATAGCATCTGCAGTACTTTTAGTTGGTTGCGTATATCCAGAAGACGAAAAAAAGGCAAAATTAGTGCCTGATGTTGACCAATTAGCAGCGGTTCAGCGTGCGGTTGACGAATACCGTGAAGCAACTGGTGGATTAGTTCCAATTAAAAATAGTGAGCTAGATACTGATATATATATAAAATATTTAATTGATTTTGATAAACTAGTGCCTAAATATCTTGCACAAATTCCTGGGAATGCCTATGAAAAAGGTGGTATTTTCCAGTATATTATTTGGGATCCTGAGAATGAAGCTAAAGTAAAATTGGTAGATTTAAATGCTGCAGAGCGTATTCGTGAAATTAATATTCGTAAAATGGGTACCCAATATTTACCGATAAAGGATACAACTTCAGATAATGTATATCAAATTAACTTTGAAGAATTGGGATATAAAGAAGACGTAACTGTGAAAAGTCCCTATTCTGGTGCCGAATTGCCAATGTTTATGACAGGTGATGGCGAAATACATGTTGACTATTCAATCGATTTAGGTCAACTACTAAAAGAAGACAAGCCTGATGTAAAGCCTGGAGATGATATTCGTCAGCTACTTGTCGATAAATATCCAGTAGTACCCGCATATTCTGTACCATATACAGTAGATGAAAATGGTGAGCCAGTTTACTTTATGGATGCTTATAATAGTGATGCAAAAAAAGCTCGAGAAAAGGCTATAGAACAAGCTAAAAAAGAGGCAGAAGCCCAATCTGAAAAAGAATAAATATGAAAAGCCCCTCACATTTGTGAGGGGCTTTTCATATTTATCTACCAGCTCGCATATAGTGAAAAAGCGTAGATAAAGGAGGCAGAAACCTTGAGTGAAGCAGTATTTAGAGAAATTGCAGAGCGCA
>Ga0213822_1000259_pt1 | contig 46833 bp, 41 predicted proteins | sample MC6MC0908MG_FD_179872 | JGI IMG/M metagenome (GOLD analysis project Ga0213822, IMG submission 179872) | Enriched soil aggregate microbial communities from Iowa State University, Ames, United States - MC6-MC0908-MG | ecosystem: Environmental > Terrestrial > Soil > Unclassified | place: USA: Iowa... | reverse complement strand
GAATCCGAATTGTTTGTATTATCCTGATTTTGATGATTAGAATCCGTGTTGTTTGTATTAGTCTGACTCTGTTGATTAGAATCCGAATTGTTTGTATTATCCTGATTTTGATGATTAGAATCCGTGTTGTTTGTATTAGTCTGACTCTGTTGATTAGAATCCGAATTGTTTGTATTATCCTGATTTTGATGATTAGAATCCGTGTTGTTTGTATTAGTCTGACTCTGTTGATTAGAATCCGCATTACCTGCGTTAGCCTCATTCTCTTGCTTATTTTCTCCATTCACCGTTTTGGCTTCGTTCCCCTGTGATTTTCGATTACGAATAACAGCTACAATAAGGAGAAGTATGGGTAATAAAATGGTGCAAACAAATGCATAAATGGGCCAAATCTCATCATTATAAATGTTGGAATGGACGATGTCTGGGTGAACAATTTGCGAAAGTCCGACCATAATAATACCCATTGGTAAAATAAGTGGGCGATGATCCTTCAATTTCATAATTTGTGCAATCCCCACAACAGTTGTATAGAAGTACATAAACGTTCGAATAAAAATGGATACAATCCACATAAAAGCCATAATAATTTCAATGCGCTGTAAAAAATTTCCGATAGAGATTCTTTGTGCTAGAGCATAACTAGGGAAAGTTCGCGAAGCCGTGTTAGCTGGCCCTAATACTAAAATGGATAGAGTAATCAATGTTACTAGAACAAATCCACCGAGAAGCATGCCTATGTAAAATCCTTTCTTTGAGGATTGCTGGACATTGACACTAGCAGGGTAAATCATTAATAACATAACCAACGAAAAAGAAAAGACACTTATAAAGCGGATGATACTATATAAGATGGATGTTTTGGATGCTTCCATAATCGGTTGTATATTTTCAAACTTAATTTGTGGGGTGATACTTACAACAAAGAAAATAAAAATTAAGACAAACATAGGGAAAAGTATTTCTGCTGAACGAGCAAAGTTTTCTATCCCTAAATAGGTAGCATACATAATTATAATAATAAACAACAAGGCAAATGCCATTGTAGGCGTCTCCGGCATTACCTCTGTTTTCATAAAGGCACCAATAAAATACAATAATTCTCCTCCCGCAAATAGGGTAAGAGAAAGGAAGCCAATCACGGTGATTTTTCCAAAAAAGCGACCAAGAATTTTTTCATTTGCCTCAATAAAATTCAATGTCGGTGTTTGGTTGCCTAGCGTCAAAAATAATTTCACAACAAGCAAACTAAGGACAACACCAATACTTGCAGCAATCCACGCATCTTGCTTACTAGAGCTTGCAATACTTGAAGGGACGATTAAGATGGCAGTACCGATAGAAAGGAGGAATGTTATGATTGTAAATTGTCTTGAACTAATGATTTCTTTTTCCATTTAACTACCCCTCCAATACATGTCGATGTGTCTACTATTTTGTGAGTGAAACGATAAAATCTTTAATTGGCGTAAAAATAAAGGTTATAAAATCTAGAGGACTCGGGATATTTATTTTGAGAGCAATACCCATATTAAGCGCTGTTCCAATTAGTAATAGGATTGAAAAAACAAGAATGGTTTTGGTCTCCTGTTGCTTTTTAAGTTTCGGGATATATAGTAATGCAATGATGATTGAAATGATTAAGATGGCTATTGCTAGTACCAATCCACTATCCCTCCTTTGGCTTTTTTAATAATGAGTTTTGCATTGTGCCTAAACCTTGTGTTGTCACTTTAACATGAACATGGATTGGTAGATCAGGAAAGATGGTTGACCAATCCTTTTTGATTTTTTTCCACTGTTTTGCATCTGCACGATGTAGGGCATCACCATAGCCTAAAACATCTACTTGGTATTGTTGCTGTATTTTCTCTAATGTTTTTTCAATACGTTCTTCGATGCCTTGTGCTGTTTTTTTATTGATATAATCAATCGTTTTATTTTTCGATAGATTGATTTCACATTCGACCTCTCCCACATTTTGCTCCACGTTTATTTGAACATCAATTTTCGGTTTCCCATTTTGAAACGAACCTTTTACCTTTGTTGTAGAACTCGTAATTTCAGTTGAGAGGGTACCTTGTTTTGGACAGGCGACGATTTCAATCGTACTTTGTATTTTATCGCTAAGGAAGCTAACACTTTTACTTTCTCCCTCCGAAAGTAGACCAACGAATTTATCTTCTTTAAAGACTGCTAATCCGGCATACTTTAACAAAACAGGTGTTTTGACACGTTGGACATTCGTTTGATCGATCCCTAATCGTTTATCACCATGAACTTCAATCGCAGAAATCAATGCCCCATTCTCCTTATTGCTAAGTGTAGAGACTAATTCGTCAATATTAACAGCTATTGTAGAGCCCCAAACTTTCTCAGAAACGGTGAGGGAATTTAAGATTTTATTAGCAGGCACTTTTTCGATGGGTGTTAGTACATTTAACACTTCCTTAGCTGTAGCTTCATGAGACATAACGACATCGAAATCCTTTCTAAATTCATGATCTCGCGCAATTAAATCTAATGAATCACTGATTCCTTCCTTAGCGAGGTCTTCACCTAAAACGACTACCTGTAGATGGGCAAAATATGGTTTCCGTGCAGCAAGGGTCGTCATTTTGCGAATGGCGTCAAAAATCGTCTCCCCTTTCGAATGATAGCTGATAACTGGGGAGCGCTGAGTGGAAGCTTGACGCATTGAAACCTCACTAGGATCAACGATTTGAACGGTAATCTCAAACTCATCTTCTACTTTGTCTATACCAAGCGCTACAACGATGGCTAATTCATTTAATTCACGCTTACTCCAGCAACCACTTAACAGTAAAGTGAGGATGCATAGGAAGCAAATTACTTTTACTTTTGCCATATTCCATTCCTCATTTGTTTAGTAGTTTTATTTTCTGCCTGTTCTTGCAACATATTTATGCCCTCTGACAACGTTTTTCTGATTGACCAAACGAGGACGTGTTAATAAAAATCTACGAGGGAGCAATAAAAAAGCATCTTTTTGATCCTGTATAATGAATGGCGCGAATGGGCTTAAATACGGTACACCAAATGAACGAATGCTGCATAAATGAAGAATAATTATTATAATGCCAAACATAACGCCAAATAGACCAAACATGGCAGCTAAAATCATTAATGGAAAGCGAAGTACACGAATTGTATTTGACAAACCATAGGCAGGGAATAAAAAGCTACAAATGGCTGTTAATGCTACGATAATAACCATAACAGCCGAGACAACACCGGCATCTACCGCCGCCTGGCCAATTACTAGCGTACCCACGATGGACACCGCAGGACCGATTGTTCTAGGCATACGAAGCCCTGCCTCTCGTAGTATCTCAAAGGCAAGCTCCATAATAAGTGCTTCGACTACAGCAGGGAAGGGCACGCCTTCTCGTTGTGAAGCAATACTAATGAGCATAGGCGTTGGCAGCATTTCTTGATGAAATGTAGTAATCGCAACATAGAGCGATGGTGCTACTAATGCCAAACTAATACCAAAGAAACGTAAGATTCGAATAAGGGAACTAATGATCCAATGCTGATAGTAGTCTTCTGCTGATTGCAAAAAAGATGTAAATAATGCAGGCACCACTAAAACAAAGGGGGTGCCATCCACTAGAATCGCTACTTTGCCATCTAATAATTCGCCAGCAATTACATCTGGACGTTCGGAGTTATAGATGGTTGGAAACATGGAATTTTTAGAGTCTTGAATAAGATCCTCAATATACCCACTTTCCAAGATGCCATCGATATTAATGCGATCTAACCGCGCTAACACCTCGGCTACAATTTTGTCACTGGCTATACCATTTATATACATCACAGCGACATCTGTTTGGGTCACCTCTCCAATGACACGTGACTTAATCCAAAGATTTGGACTTTTTATTTTGCGGCGAATGAGCGCCGTATTCGTACGCAACGTTTCGGTAAAGGACTCCCGAGGTCCTCTAATAACGGATTCGGTCGATGGCTCTGCCACAGCTCTGTCCTTAGCACTTTTCGTGCTTGTCACAATGCCTTCCGCAAAGCCGTCTAATAAAATGACAGTTTCACCATTAAGTATGGCATGATAAAGTGGGGTAAAATGCTCAATATTCATCACATCACCAACAGTTAAATAGGAACTTCGCACATATTGATTGATGGTTGTTATTTCAATTTCTTCTTCTTCCTCAATATTGGCCATTAGTTTACCAATAACAGAATCCGAAATCGTTGTTTTATCGGATAAGCCATCAATCGAGATAATGGCAAGCCGATGAGGTTCAGCTTCACCAATCGTAATTTCACGTATGATAATGTCATTGCTATGACCAAGTGTGTTTTGAATGACTTTTATATTTTTGGCAAGGGAAGTATTTAGTAAATCGTCCTTTGTAAGGGATGGGGAGGGATCGATATTGTTAGATATGGACATGCGTTTTCCTCCTCAAGTGGGTGTGTTCATTATCTATAGAATGGACAACTTTGTGAGGAGATAAACGAAAAAGGGAATGAAATTCTAGCTATTTTCTAAAAAAAACAGCATTTCCTTTCAGAGACTGAAAGGAAAATACTGCTTTATGTACGATACTCGTATTGTAATTCATCTTGACTAGCATCCACGTCCACGTGTAAATTGTGATCGTTAAAGAACCATAGATCTTTTTCATCGATGTAATAGGTTACGCCATCAATGACTGTTTCTACCCCAATGGCAATGGGCTCTTCTCGTGTCATGCCAAGTGAAAAGCCTTCGTGAAAAGGACTAGAGCCACCATAGCGTGCATAAAAGCGAATAGTATCACCTGGTTCTACTTCCATCTCATGTTTGAACCATTGTAAGGCTTCATCTGTCAGTGCAATTTTCATAGCGAATGCTCCTCTCTTCTTAAAGCCATTTTACCTTTGGCTCGGTGCCGTCTTTAATACGTGTAATATTGGCACGGTGACGATAGATAATAAAGGTAAATAAAAAGGCTACCAAGATGCTTAATGCAAAGTCACCTGTAACAAAATAATAAACGATAGAATAAATAAGTGCTACTAAAGCGGCTATCATAGATGTTAAGCTGACGATTTTTGTGATTTTCAATGTCACAATAAAAGCAATAAGGAGTAAGACAAACAATGGCCATGAATACCCTAATAACACACCTGCTGATGTGGCAACTGCTTTCCCACCACGAAAATTGGCGAAGATTGGAAACATATGGCCGATAACAGCAACAAGACCTAGTAATAAGGAATGTATAGAACTGTCTGAGAATACTGGAAGTGCCACCAGTAAGACAGCGGCAGTACCTTTTAAAACATCCATCACGGTCACAACAATACCTGCTTTTTTTCCTAACGTGCGGAACGTATTGGTTGCCCCTAGATTACCGCTTCCGTGTTCACGAATATCGGTATTATAAAAAACTTTACCTATCCAAAGCCCTGAAGGTATAGAGCCGATTAGATACGCACATAAAATAATAAGTCCATTGATCATAGTTGGACTCCTTTCATTCATAGTCCATCACTTGGTACTAATAGTTTGTAACAAGTATTTTACACTTTTTCTTGCTAATCTACAATGATATGAAGGAGATTTCGCAACGGGCCTTGAATTCAATACAAAAGAAACTAAATAAGTTGGAGATAGGCTTTTAGACATGATTTTTTCAAGGAGCGAAAAAATCCTTTATTAAAATATAGGCAAAATGGCAATTTTGTCAATCGTTCATTCCTTTGGTAGAATAGAAGTCTAACTTTATTCATTTACATCACAATGACGCAGAAGACAATTATGTATATTGCAACTAAATAAGCTATGATGCGTCAGGTGTTTACGGATACTAGTAGCAGTCTGTCTTGCTTAAATACCAATTTTAAGCAACTGTTGAAGATGTTTACTATTGATTATGTTCATTAAAACTGTGAGCAATTTTTAAAAATTTGATTGGACCTGTCGCTAGCTATTGACAGGAAATGCTATTATTATTAGGATGAGAACATAAATAGAACATGTGTTTGTTTTTTGGAGGGGAATTTTTTTGACGAATAAACAGTCACCTAGCGTCTATAATGATGACGCTATACAAGTATTAGAAGGATTAGAAGCGGTGCGCAAACGACCAGGCATGTATATCGGTTCGACAGATGGCCGTGGACTTCATCACCTTGTGTATGAAATCGTCGATAATGCGGTGGATGAAGCATTGGCTGGCTTTGGATCTCATATTATTGTCAAGATTCACAAAGACCAGAGTCTTAGCGTACGCGACTTTGGTCGTGGAATGCCAACAGGTATGCATAAGATGGGTAAACCTACCCCTGAAGTTATTTTTACCGTCTTACACGCTGGTGGGAAGTTTGGACAGGGCGGTTATAAAACGAGTGGTGGCTTGCACGGTGTAGGTTCCTCTGTCGTGAATGCGCTATCAACATTTTTAGAGGTAACCATCCATCGTGATGGTAAGAAATATCGCCAGCGTTTCGAACATGGTGGACATCCAGTGACAACACTTGAAGAAATTGGTCAAACAAAGCAGACAGGTACGCTTGTCCATTTCCTACCAGATGAAACGATCTTCTCTGTCACAAAATTCAATTATGATACGTTAGCAGAACGTTTACGGGAGTCAGCTTTTTTATTAAAGGGCTTAAAAATTGAATTAATCGATGAGCGCGAGGAAGGCAAAAGTGATGTGTTCTTTTATGAGAACGGCATTGAAGCTTTCGTTGCGTATTTGAATGAAGAGAAAGATGTTCTTCATCCTGTAAAATATGTTGAAGGGATTCAAGACGATATTGAAGTAGAGTTTGCCTTCCAATATAACGATGGTTATTCTGAAACGATTTTGTCGTTTGTTAATAATGTACGTACACGTGATGGTGGGACACATGAAACAGGTGCAAAAGCAGCGTTGACGCGTGTCTTTAATGAATATGCAAGGAAAATTGGTTTATTAAAGGACAAGGATAAAAACCTAGAAGGAACAGATATTCGCGAAGGCCTAGCTGCTATCGTTTCTGTCCGTATTCCAGAGCATTTACTACAATTTGAAGGACAAACAAAGGGCAAGCTTGGTACAAGTGAGGCTCGTTCTGCAGTAGATAGTGTGGTGTCTGAGCAAATTTTGTATGTGCTAGAGGAAAATGCTGAATTGTCGGCTTCTCTTGTGCGTAAAGCGATTCGGGCGCAACAAGTGCGTGAAGCGGCTCGTAAAGCGCGTGAGGACGCACGAAATGGTAAGAAAAACAAAAAGGGTAGTACCATTCTGTCAGGAAAATTAACGCCTGCACAGTCACGTAATGCGGCCAAAAATGAATTATACCTAGTCGAAGGTGATTCAGCGGGTGGTTCTGCGAAACAAGGTCGAGATCGTACATTCCAAGCGATATTACCACTTCGCGGGAAAGTCATTAACACGGAAAAAGCCAAGCTACAAGATATTATGAAAAACGAAGAAATTTCAACCATTATTCATGCGATTGGGGCTGGCGTTGGTACGGATTTTGCTGTAGATGATTCAGCCTACAATAAAGTGGTCATTATGACCGATGCCGATACGGATGGCGCCCATATTCAAGTACTGCTATTAACGTTCTTCTATCGATATATGCGTCCGCTTATCGAGGCAGGCAAAGTCTTTATAGCGTTACCACCATTGTATAAGGTTTCTAAAGGTACAGGAAAAAAAGAAGTAATCGAATATGCTTGGACAGAAAACGATTTACAAAGTGCCATCAAAAAAGTTGGAAAGGGTTACATATTACAGCGCTATAAAGGTCTTGGTGAGATGAATGCAGACCAGCTATGGGATACAACGATGAACCCTGACACACGGACATTGATTCGTGTCACAATCGAGGATGGTGCACGTGCAGAGAGACGTGTCACGACGTTAATGGGCGATAAAGTAGAGCCACGTCGTAAATGGATCGAAGCCAATGTAGACTTCGGCATGGAGGATGATGCCAACATTTTAGAAAATGAATTCATCCAACAAGAGGAGGACCAAGCATGAGTAGTACAGAAAAGTTTCAAGATTTACCTTTAGAAGAAGTAATGGGTGACCGCTTTGGTCGCTATAGTAAATATATTATTCAAGACCGCGCGTTGCCAGATGCACGTGACGGTCTTAAACCAGTACAGCGTCGTATTTTATATGCGATGTTTACGGAAGGTAATACAAATGATAAACCGTTCCGTAAATCAGCTAAAACAGTCGGAAACGTAATCGGTAATTACCATCCGCATGGAGATAGCTCTGTCTATGAAGCGATGGTGCGGATGAGTCAGGATTGGAAAGCCCGTCATATGCTCATTGAGATGCATGGGAACAACGGTTCGGTAGATGGAGATCCTCCTGCTGCCATGCGTTATACAGAGGCAAGACTGTCTGCGATTGCTGCTGAAATGCTACGAGATATTGGTAAGAAAACGGTTGAATTCGTGCCAAACTTTGATGATCAAGATATGGAGCCAACTGTTTTACCAGCTCGTTTCCCTAATCTATTAGTAAACGGCTCTACAGGGATTTCAGCCGGTTATGCGACAGATATTCCACCTCATGCGTTAGATGAAGTGCTGGATGCTGTATTGATGCGCTTAGACAAGCCTACTGCGACAGTGGATGAATTGATGACAGTAATCAAAGGTCCAGATTTCCCAACAGGCGGTATTATTCAAGGTGTGGATGGCATTAAAAAAGCATATGAAACAGGGCGCGGTAAAATTATAGTACGTGCGCAAGCTGTGGTGGAATCTATCAAGGGTGGCAAAGAGCAGATTGTTGTTACAGAATTACCATATGATGTGAATAAAGCGAATCTTGTGAAAAAAATTGATGAGCAGCGTGTAGATAAACGTCTAGAAGGGATTGCTGAAATTCGGGATGAATCAGACCGTACGGGGTTACGTGTCGTGATCGAGCTGAAAAAAGATGTACCTGGACAAGGGATTCTACAATACTTATTCAAAACAACAGATTTACAGGTAGCTTACAATTTTAATATGATTGCGATTCATAATCGTCGCCCAACGATGATGACATTGCCATTATTGCTGGATGCCTATATTACGCACCAAAAAGAAGTGGTTACAAACCGTTCTATCTATGATTTACAAAAGGCAAAGGATCGCTCACATATCGTAGAAGGATTAATTAAAGCGTTATCTATTTTAGACGAAGTCATTGCTACAATTCGTTCTTCTAACGATAAGAAGGATGCCAAGCAGAATTTACAAGCGAAGTTCGATTTTACCGAGGTACAAGCAGAGGCAATTGTGAGCTTGCAATTATACCGTTTAACAAATACCGATATTACAGAACTTCGTCAAGAACAAGATGATTTAAACTCATTGATTGCCAAGCTAGAGGGAATTCTGCAAAGTGAGGCCAAGCTTGTGCGCGTCATTAAACAAGAATTACTAGATATTAAAAAACGCTTCACAGAGCCACGTCGCTCGAAAATAGAGCAAGAAATTGAGGAAATTAAAATTACATTAGATCTTCTTGTCCCAAGTGAAGAGGTTGTTGTGACGGTTACGAAAGATGGCTATATTAAACGCACATCCACACGATCTCATGCCGCTTCCAATGGTCAAGATTTTGCGATGAAGGATTCCGATTACTTATTGTATGAAGCAAACTTGAATACGCAACACCATCTATTACTGTTTACAAATCGCGGGAATTATATTTATCAGCCTGTCCACGAACTGCCTGATATTCGTTGGAAGGATCTCGGTCAGCATATCTCTAGTATCGTGCCAACAGGTGAAGATGAGTCGATTATTGCTGTTTATGGCTTCGAAACATTCGAACAGCCAAATACGTATATCTTTACGGCTACGAAAGATGGACAAATTAAACGTTCACCACTCGCAGATTATGCGGTGACACGTTATTCGAAGCCTATTAAAACAATGAATGTTAAAGCTGGCGATGCAATGATCTATGCATCGTTTATGACCGATGATGTGGAACTCCTATTAACAACAGATACAGCGTATGCGATTCGTTTCCCAATTGAGGAATTACCAGTAACCGGTGTAAAAACGGGCGGTGTGAAAGGTATCACGCTAAAAGATGGGGAAGCTTTAGTTGGAGTCAATGTACTACAACCAGATGAAACGCAATATGTCGTTATTGTGACACAGCGCGGGGCTGTGAAGAAAATGAATGTCGCTGAGGTAGAAATCGCGAGCCGTGCCAAACGAGGCCTTAAAGTCTTAACAGAATTAAAAGCAAATCCTCATCGAATTGTCGCTGTAATTCAAGCAGCAGACGATGAGCAGGTTGTTATTGAAACCGAAAAAGGCGTACAAGAGGTCATTGATATCCAAGCACTGACGCGCGCTGATCGCCATTCCAATGGTTCGTTTAAAGTGGATATTGCAACAGATGGGGCCATTTCACATGTCTTAACGGCCAAAAAAGAACAAAAACCAAGCTAAAATCATGCCCAGCTCTCTTAAGAGACTGGGCTATTTATTTGAGTGGAACGACTATCCGAAAATAGCACCTTGTCAATTTACATCAACTATGGGTATAATAATCATCGAAAAGTTCATAGCGAAAGAATGTAGGGGGGCTAGTAATGGCTAGCTGAGATTGTGTCCGATAGACACTGACCCTTTGAACCTGATTTGGCTCGTACCAGCGTAGGGAACATCTATTCAAAAAAGCAAAAGTTTTTGAAGATTGATTGCATTACGTCTGGGAGGAATCCTAGGCGTTTTTTTGTTTTCCAAGCACTATCTTACCAACCGTATATTACGCTTTCTTCTGGTGACGACATTCATTCATGAACACTTTCATATTACAAACTGGGAGGACTTAGCATGAAAAAATGGTTATTTATTCTATTCGCAGCACTTTTGACTTTAGTGGGCTGTAGTGACAAGGAGGACAAGCAGTCAACTGACAAGCTGAAAAAGGTGTCTGTGGTACTGGATTGGACACCGAATACGAATCATACAGGACTGTATGTCGCAAAAAAACTCGGTTATTTTGAGGAACAGGGCTTAGATGTTGATATTATTATGCCTGGTGAGGCGGGCGCAGATCAGCTTGTTGCTTCTGGAAAGGCAGAGTTTGGCGTGAGCTATCAAGAAGGCATTACACAGGCACGTGTACAAGATGTGCCGCTGGTCTCTATCGCAGCTATTATTCAGCATAATACATCTGGCTTTGCTTCTATTGCTGCAAAAGGCATTACATCACCAAAAGATTTTGAAGGAAAAACTTATGGTGGTTGGGGAGCACCGCTCGAACAAGCAGTATTACAATCATTAATGCAAACTGACAATGCCGATATCAATAAATTAGATATCGTTAATGCAGGGGATTTAGATTTCTTCACGATGATGAAAAAGGATATCGACTTTGCTTGGATTTATTATGCATGGACAGGTATTGAGGCAGAGCTTCGTGGAGAAAAAGTTAATATGCTGTATTTAACGGACTACAGTGATCAGCTAGATTACTATACACCAGTTCTAGCAACGAATGAAAAAATGATTCAAAATAATCCAGACGTAGTCAAAGCCTTTGTTGCAGCTACATCGAAGGGCTATGAATATACAATAAATAACCCGAGTGAAGCGGCTGATATTCTAATCGAAGCTGCTCCAGATTTAGATAAAGAGTTAGTGCATAAAAGTCAAGAGTGGTTGGCCGATAAGTATCAGGATGATGCTAAACAATGGGGAGAGCAAAAACTTTCTGTGTGGGAAAATTATGCAAAGTGGATGTCTAGCAACAAGGTATTAGAGGGCGAATTTGATGCTAAACAAGCCTTTACAAATAATTACTTACCGAAAAAGGAGGTCAATTAAAATGGCAAATTCATTAATCAGTGTCCAAATCATTCCGAAAACAGAAAAATATGAGGACGTAATTCCTTATGTTGATGCGGCAATTGCTGTCATTGATGCATCTGGTGTGAAATATGAGGTGCATCCACTTGAAACAACGATGGAAGGTGAGCTCACAATGCTGCTTCAAATCATTGAAAAAATGAATGTCAAGATGATCGAGATTGGTGCGATTAATGTCATTACACAAGTGAAAATTTTATATCAACCTAATGGCATTACGATGGATACTTTAACGGAGAAATATCAATCATGAAACGCACATTACAAAAGGGAAGGACGATAATTTTTATCGCCTTCCTCTTATTCATATGGGAGCTTGTTGTGCATATAGCGGCTGTTCCTCCTTGGCTCCTGCCAGCACCAAGCATTATTTTAGTAGAAGGCTTACAATCATATCAAACATTCCTGCCACATGCCCTAGCTACAGTGCAGTTAGCTTTGCTAGGACTTGCCATTGGGGTTGGTTGTGGTCTTTCGATGGCGATTGTTTTGCATCGTTTTACATTCATTCGGGAGTTGTTTTATCCGATTCTAATTATGTCGCAAAATATACCGATTCTTGTGTTAGCACCGCTGCTAATTATTTGGTTTGGCTTTGGTTTATTACCAAAGCTTATCATTATTTGTCTAGTGTGCTTTTTCCCCATCGTCATTGCGGCAATGGACGGCTTTCGTCAAACAGCACCCGAGCTAAACTATTATTTTGAGATGATTGGTGCAACAAAGGCACAAACGTTTTGGAAGCTAGAATGGCCACATGCCTATCCAGCTATTTTCTCAGGTGTAAAAATTGCTGCTACTTACAGCGTAATGGGCGCTGTTATTGCAGAATGGCTTGGTGCCAAAAAGGGAATAGGTGTTTACATGACCTTAGCACAATCTTCCTTCCGTACGGATCGAGTGTTTGTAGCAATTTTTGCGATTGTCTTGTTAAGCTTATTGTTGTTTAGTAGTATTCGCTTGATTGAAAAATTTACGGTAAAGGGGAGAGGTTACCATGCTCAGCATTCAAAACATCGCTAAGTCCTTTGACAGTTTACAGGTGCTGGACAATTTATCCTTTGATGTCAAGGATGGTGAGTTTGTGGCCATAGTGGGCCCATCCGGCAGTGGGAAGAGCACCCTTTTCCAATTAATTGGAGGCGTCTCTTCGATTGATCAAGGGGCCATATTATTAAATGGGGAGGATATTCAGCAAAAAAGAGGAACGATTGGCTATATGCCACAGCAGCCATGTCTACTGCCATGGCGTACCATTATCGAAAATGTGACGATTGTGGAGGAATTACAGCAAAAACCTAACATTGAACGTGCGAAGGGGTGGTTAGAGAAGGTTGGGCTTATATCCTTTATGCAGGCCTATCCAAATGAGCTATCCGGTGGGATGCAGCAGCGAGTATCATTTATTCGTGCCATTGTCAGCGACAAGCCCATTTTATGTCTGGATGAACCATTTTCTGCGCTGGATGAATTTACAAGACTGGAAATGCAGGCATGGCTTTTATCCATTTGGGAGGAGTATCGAAAATCCATTTTATTTGTCACACATAGTATTGAAGAAGCACTCTTTTTAGCGGATCGTATACTTGTTTTATCGAAACGCCCTGCAACAGTGAAAAAAGAAATCATTGTGCCGTTTGAGCGACCACGTAAAGAGGAAATTCGGCATTCAGCCACATTCACAGCCTTGAAACAACAGTTATTTAAGTATTTACAGGAAGAAAAGGGGGATATGTATGTTGATTGATGCTCATATCCATTTAGATCAGTATAACGATGGGGAGATACCGTCTTTATTGGAAGAAGTGGAGACATTGATTGCGGTGAGCATGCAGCTATCCTCTTGTCAAAGAACATTGGATACAGCGAAGACCTATCCAAAAGTGAAGGCAGCTTTTGGTTTCCATCCTGAACAACCTTTACCAAGTCAAATCGAAGAAAATGCTTTATTTGATTGGATTCGTTCTCATAAAGATGACATGGTGGCGGTAGGTGAGGTTGGTTTACCTTATTATTTAAGGCAAGAAAAAGCCTTAGATGTTCGTCCATATGAGGCTTTATTAGAACGTTTTATCGTATTGGCGAAAGAACTTAAGGTACCGATTGTTTTGCATGCTGTGTATGAGGACGCTACCATCGTGTGTGATTTACTTGAAAAGCATCAGCATCGTCAGGCTCATTTTCATTGGTTTAAAGGGGACGAGGCCGTTGTGAAACGCATGATCCGGCAAGGTTATTTTATCTCCATAACGCCTGATGCGTTGTATGAAGAGGAGATTCAGCGGTTAATTCAAGTTTACCCAATCGATCTGATGATGGTAGAAACAGATGGTCCGTGGCCGTTTGAAGGACCTTTTACAAATAAACGTACGTCTCCGTGGATGATGCATACGACGCTTGAGGTGATTGCGTCCATTAAGGGGTTGTCCATACAGGAAGCGGCTCAAATTATTATGCAGAATACGAAAACCTTCTATCAACTATAGGAAGGATCGATATAAAAAAAGCAGTATAGGATATGAATTAGTCATCCTAATACTGCTTTTTATGTTTAGTGAAGTCGTGTTCCATTTTCTCATTCTTTGTTTTGGTGGTACGTTCATGTGTACTGAATGAACTAGATTGACGATTTTTCTCCACATCCTTACCAACAGTCCGTTTTATATGCGTTCGCTTCTTTTTCGCCTTTGACTGAGCCATTATTTTCCCTCCTTTTAACAATATAGTAGCGAAAACGGAAGAAAAAGTAAAACCTCGTAAGCAAGAACTCACGAGGTTTATAAAATATTTTAGTGAGATACGTCCTGTACAGAAATACCTGTGTTTGCCTTAACGTCAACTTCACGATATTTTGCATCATCAGTTTCTTTAGATAGTAACGTACCGATGAATCCACCAAGGAAACCAAGTGGTACAGAGATTAAGGCTGGGTTCGTTAAGAAAATTAACGGTTCACCAACGAAAATCGCCTTGCCTTCTACTGGATTCCATACGTTAGGTGACATAGCTACTAATACTAATGCAGAGATTAAACCTGTTAACATTGCTGTAACAGCACCAGCTGTATTAAAACGTTTCCAATAAATTGTGTAGATAATAACTGGAAGGTTAGCAGAACCGGCAATACAGAATGCTAAAGATACTAAGAACGCAACGTTTAATGTTTGTGCACCAAGTGCTAATAGGATAGATATCACAGCGATTGTAATCGAACCGATACGAGCTGCAAGAACTTGTTCTTTTTCTGTAATTTTACCCTTTTTAATAATTTGACCATAAATATCATGGGATAGGGCAGATGCACCTGACAGTACAAGACCTGCTACTACCGCTAAAATAGTTGCGAATGCTACCGCACAAACGAATGAGAATAGAATGTCGCCACCAAGTGCTTCTGCAAGAAGTGGGGCAGCCATATTACCAGCAGCGTTCGCCGCAATAATATCTTCTTTTCCAACGAATGCTGCTGCACCGAAACCTAAGAAAATTGTTAAAACGTAGAAAATACCTACAATCCAAGTAGCCCAAATAACAGATGAACGAGCTGTTTTTGCATCTTTTACTGTGAAGAAGCGCATTAAGATATGTGGAAGACCCGCAGTACCTAATACTAATGCAATTAACATTGAGATTGTGTCAAGTCCATTTGTATATTTTAGACCTGGGTTTAAATAAGCAGCGCCACTTTCAGTCGCTGTAGTCATCTCTTTAAACATTGTTGCAATACTGAAGCCGAACTCTTTTAATACTAAGAATGAGATAATAACAGTACCTATCATTAAAAGACAAGCTTTAATAATTTGTACCCAAGAAGTTGCTGTCATACCACCGAATAATACGTAAGTTGTCATCATGAAACCTACGATTAATACAGCTATCCAGTAGTCGATTCCTAAAAGTAATTGAATAAGTGCTCCTGCACCAACTAGTTGTGCAATCATGTAGAATAAAACAATTGTAATAGTGCTTAAAGCAGCTGTTCCACGTACTTTTGAGTTATTGAAACGTGCTGTAATCATGTCAGCTAATGTGAATTTCCCAAGGTTACGTAATGGCTCAGCAACGATATATAATACCACTAAGTAAGCTACTAAATAACCAATAGAGAAGAAGAATCCGTCAAATCCAAATAGTGCTACTGCACCTGCAATCCCTAAGAAAGAGGCTGCTGATAAATAGTCCCCTGCGATAGCTAGTCCATTTTGCCAGCCTGTTAAGCCACCACCAGCTGTATAGAAGTCACTTGCAGAAGATGTACGTTTAGATGCCCACCATGTGATAACTAATGTTAAACCAACAATGGCTACGAAGAAGAATATGGCTGTAAAACTCATTCCGTTACTCATCGGCGGCCACCTCCGTTCTCGTATTCTGCGATTATCGCTTTTGCTTCTCTGTCGAAGTTATTTGCTTTAGCTACATATAAATGACATAACCCCCATGTCATGATGAATAGCCCTGCGGAATAGATCCACACAAAAGTAATTTCCCCAAATGCCTTTTGATGTAGAATTGTTGTGTACGATGTCAGAATTGGTAACAACATGTAGGCCATTAAAAATATGGCAGTAATAGACCAAAGAAAAGAGTTCTTTCTTCGTACAAGAGACTTAAATGATTCTTGGTTTGCAATTGCATCATAGTCAATCACGACACCTTTTTTTGCTTGATTGTTTGCCATTAACATTCCCCATTTTGTGTATATTTTTTCTGCCTCAAGACTTGATTTTGCTAGTTTAGTGAATTCACATTTTCATTTTATGAAAGAGTTCACAAAATTGCAATACATTTCAGAAAAATTATGTAAAAAAAATTTTTCAGAAAATAGTCTTGGAAGAGAAAAAATCCTCCAAAGTCAAGAATATAAAGGGTTTTAGAAAATTCAGATAAATAAATGAAGCAAAGAGAAATCTAGATTCTTGACAATAACAGAGGGGTAAATTTACAAAAATATCTTGTTTTTTTATCCAAATTTAAACACTATTTACTTAGTGAAAAATGGTTTTTTTCTGTTTTTTGGAAGTCAAATAATATTGTTAGATAAGTAAATTGGTAGATAATGAATAACAAAAAAGGCGAAAAACTCGACCAAAAATCGAATTTTTTGCCTATTTTTTTGCACATTTTGAATTACAATTCATTATGCATGAGTTGCATAAAAATTAATGTGAAATATCAGATACAGAGACACCAGTATTCGCTTTCACACGAATTTCTTTATAAATACGTTCTGCTTCTTCTTTGGGAACTTTACTAGAGGAAAGTACAGAGCCCAAATAGCCTGCAATAAAGCCTAATGGAATTGTAATAATGGCTGGAACAGCCAGTGGTACAAGCGGCTTACCAACAAAGATAGCTGCACCTTCAACAGGACTCCAGACATTTGGCCCCATAGCTCCTAAGATTAAACAGGATACTAATCCTGTTACCATGGCTGCTACAGCACCTGTAGAATTGAACTTCTTCCAATAGATTGTATAAAGGATCACAGGTAAATTTGCTGAGGCACCGATGCAAAATGCAAATGACACTAGGAACGAAACATTTAAGCTTTGCGCAAATAACGCTAAAATAATTGAGACAATCGCTATCGAGATAGAGCCTGTACGGGCAGCTACTACCTGTTGCTTTTCCGTTAATTTTCCATCCTTAATAATTTCTCCATAAATATCGTGAGAAATTGCCGAGGCACCTGTCAATACTAAGCCAGAAACAACTGCTAAAATTGTCGCAAAGGCTACAGCACCGATAAATGCCATCAACACATCTCCACCTAAATAATGAGCTAGAAGTGGAGCAGCCGTGTTACCAGCCTTACTTTCAGCTAAAATTTGATCAAGACCTACAAAGTTTAATGCACCAAAGCCTAAAAAAATTGTTAATGAGAAGAAAATAGCTGTAATCCAAGTTGTCCATGAAATAGAAGAACGTGCCGTTTTGGCATCCTTTACAGTAAAGAAGCGCATTAAAATATGTGGTAAACCTGATGTTCCTAAAACTAAAGCCATCATCATAGATACAGAATCGATAGTACTTGTGTATTTAATTCCTGGTACAAGGAATTCCTCCCCATGATCCACCGCAATCGTATCAAACATTTTCAATAGAGAGAAATCAAACTTCACTAATACTAACGTAGCTAATAAGCCTGTCCCGAATAATAATAGACTTGCTTTGATAATCTGTACCCAAGATGTTGCTGTCATTCCACCGAATAATACGTAGGTAGTCATCATAACCCCGACAATTAACACCGCAACCCAATATTCAATACCGAACAATAGCTTAATTAGTGCACCAGCACCTACTAATTGTGCAATCATATAAAGAATAACAATAATAATGGTGCCTGATGCAGCGACACCGCGAATTCGCTTTTCATTAAAACGAGCTGTTAACATGTCAGCTAGTGTATAGCGACCTAAATTACGCATTGGCTCTGCAATAACGTATAAAAGAACTAAATTCGCCACTACATAACCAACAGAGAAGAAGAAACCATCAAAACCTGTTAAAGCAATGGCACCAGAAACCCCCAGAAATGCGGCTGCTGATAAATAGTCACCTGCAATCGCAAAACCATTTTGCCAGCCCTTCAAACCACCACCCGCTGTATAAAAATCAGCTGCAGAGGATGTACGTTTTGCCGCAATATATGTAACAACAAGTGTTAAGCCAACAATTGCTACGAAGAAACCAATGGATACTATGTTCATACTTATTTTCCACCTTTCGCATGATACTCTTCTAATACAGCAGCTGCGGCTTTATCGAATGAAGCAGCTTTTTTTACATATACTGTACAGAGCACGATCGTCATCACAAATAATCCTGCTGAATAAACCCAAACACCCGTAATATTTCCGAAGATTTTTTGTTGTAGTACAGGTTGAAAAGCAAGGATTGGTAGCAAAATGTAGAGAATTAAAAACAATGCAGTAATCGAGAAAAGAAAGGTATTTTTCTTTCTCACAAAGCTATTAAATGATTCCATGGCTTCAATTGCATGATAATCAATTGAAGGCGCCTGTTTTTCATTTGAAACGTTAGCCAAAATTATTCCCCCTAAAGTTATATATTTCTGTTTTAAGCGATATATTGCTTTTCCGTTCATCGCTATATTCACTTATTTTATGAGGGAGAATCCTATAATGCAATACTAAATTTCGAGTTTTTATAATTTTTAGTTAAATATAAGTTGAGGAAATAATATAGAAATAACAAGGATTTGTTAGAAATAATTAGCATAAAAGAGAAATTGAATATCTGTGAGAATAATATTTTTGAAATAGTTTATAACTGATAATGAGGAATGTTGGAGAAAAAATAATCATGAAAGAGAATTTTCTGTATTTTATTATTGTGCTATTAAATATATAGAAAAGGAATAAACATGAAAAATCTTTGTTATATAACAATTATCCGTAGTCTTGGGAAATAACGAAAATCATAAAAAATGATGCGAAAAAATTTTATGAAAAATTCACGAATAAAAAAATATAGTGTGGCAAAATACCATAAACAGTAAATGTTCACAACTTACACAAAAAGCAATGCTTGTGTAAGTCCATTATCTTGTATTTACCTCCTAGAATGAATAAAATAAGGTGATGAAATGAAGGGAAGTGGGGCACTACTATGAAAAGAAAAAGTATAGCGCTAGTTTTCATTCTGGCGTTAAGTAGCTTGTTAGCTGCTTGTGGAAGTTACAAATTTGAACCAACGTTAAATATCGAGGTTCAAGATTTCAATGTAACAAACCAAAAAAATGAGCAAGTAAGCCTGGATAATTTAAAAGGTAAACCGTGGTTGGCCATGTTCATATTTACAAACTGTACAACAATTTGTCCGCCTATGACATTTAATATGACTGAGGTCCAGCAAGCACTACAGGATGAAGGACTTGAAGATTATCAAATTGTCGCATTCAGTGTAGATCCAGAAGTGGATAAGCCTGAGGTATTAACGAATTACTTAAAAACGTATAACGTCGTAGATGATAGCAAATGGCAGCTGTTAACAGGCTATCAACAAAAGTTCATTGAACAATTTGCAAAAAAATCATTTAATTCACTAGTTAAAAATGATCCTAACTCAGACCAAGTAATACATATGTCGAGCTATTATTTAGTAAATGCAGACGGCACAGTTGTTAAAGATTATGATGGTGCCACTAACGTACCAGTTGAAACAATTGTTGGAGACATGAAGGCACTAATTAAGGAAAGCAAATAACGCAGAGGTCCATGTGACTTCTGCTTTTTTTGTTATTTCGTCTCACTATTATTAGTATACTTTTCAATGAAACACAACTTCCTATAATTTATATTATGTAAACTAAAATTATTTGGCGAGGAGGAGGGCTTAGATACGTCAACTACCCATATGTATATGGACAAGAATCTACAGACAAAATATAATTCCCTACTTTTTGGACAAGAATGTCCTGACATTTGTATGTTAAAAATCTTATCATTCTAAATAGGCCTCCATAAAGTTTTTATTCATTCAATGGAAATACCCGAAGTATTATAAAAATTGAAACTTTATTTCAAAGCTACTTTCTTCTTTGTGATTATAAGCATATCTTTGCCAAATACTTTGAGTTTACCTATAACTTTCAGCTTCAATTTGATTAATTTTTATACTAGTGGCATATGTATGATTAACTACTTATAATAAAAAACATGGAAGTTCATTATAATTTATTCTGAAGAACAATACTAAATAACCAGTCGTCAAATAAATTTCGACAACTGGTTAGGTGTATAATTCTTCGACTGTAATATATCAGCAATTTTCACTTCTACCTGTAAAAAGGATACTAAACATTAGTTTTTACAGAAGCAAGATCTCATCTTCTTTTGCAAATTCATTATCTATAAAAAACTTTTTTACTTTTTGCTGGTCGGCTGTATAAATAATTAGCACTAGGGATTTAATGGCTCGACTACATGCAACATAAAATAATCTGTTGGTTTTATGAAAGATTATTACGTTCTTTCATGGGAGTTTAAGTATATTTCTTCACAAGGTGATTACATGCCATGCGTAAAGAGCAATACTTTGCTCATTTCGCATTTTACTACCTCAGGATACTGATACGCTGTAATTGATTAGCTGTTAGATTCTTAAGTAAATTTATCCAGCGTTCATGTAGACAATCTTTTTTTTCAAACAGTACGACTTTATTTCAAAGACACAACGATCTTACTACCCACTTTTTATTTATCCCACATTCTCATCTGCTAGTACTACTATTTTTTATTACCAAATTAGCCGTTTCACTCGGATGGTTAAGAGGAAAATGATGACCATATGGAACAAAATCAACCTTACCAAGATGCGAAGGAGCAGAATAGCCTCTGTCATAATCCCCCCAAATAATGCGAAGATTATACTTTGTTACTTCATTGAAATCACCTTGATTGTTTTTCAATAGTAAACTGTTAAGCTGAACCGTAGTATTTAAAATTCTAGGAGAAGTAAAACTGTTACTTATTTTTTCAATATAATGTTCAGGGATGTTCTCCGCACTTTCAAATAAACCATTACTTAATAAATAACGCTCTATCAAATTAGTAGTTGCCAACTTCAATGTCCATTTGTTCATAAATTGAGGAACATTTATCGATTTAGCATTTTTTTTAGCAACAGGTGGCTGAAGTAAAGTAATTGTATACTTCTTATCTATGTACTTTTGTACTAATGCTTCCAAAAGAATATACGCACCAAATGAATGGCCAATTAGATGGGCACCGTTAGTAGCTTTCTCCAATAACTTTTTCACTACATTCAAATAGATATTTAAAAGGTTTTTCTCTCGTTTAAAAGGAGAACGTCCCAAACCTGGAAGGTCCATGATCCATACAGGTCGACCCGTTTTTTCATGAAGCTCTTTTCCTAAAGGAAATAAATCCTCTCCATCACTTAATAAACCATGTAATAAAATAAACGGTTTACCCTCTCCTTGTGATTGGTAAATGGTAGTATTATTACATAATGTTCGTTTAAATAAATGACTGTCCTGGCCATTTTGATACATCATGCGATAATCCAGATCAGCTATTACGGCTGGCAAAAATTTCATTACATTTGTCTCCTTAAACCAATCTTCTCCCATAATTTTTTTCGCTGAACCATTTGAAAATGTTCGATTTGTAATAAAGTTCAGCCCATCAGCAGGAATTTGGGTTATTTTGCTTACGCCACTATTCATAAGTGCTTTCATAAATGGCAATGGGGCAGAAATTTTAGGTGCAGTCATATTCATACTTTCTGACATAGCATCTAATAATGCTGAAATATTCTGATCATGTTGTTTATCTTCAACAAGTGTATATGTTTGTATAGTTGGTTGCTCCAATCTGAAAACCTGCACAATAAACTTTGCTAGTTCATCGTTTGCAATAAGTGGTAATCTATATTTCTTACCTCCAGGGATCACTGGCATGAGCCCTTTTCGCATACTCATCACAAGCAAGCCTAAGCCTCCTGTTTGCTCCGTACTTCCTGTTTTACTACTACCAACTACAGTTGGTGGATTAATTACTGAAAGCGGATAACCTACTGTTGATGCCTGCTGACGGATATAAAGATCTGCTAAAAACTTTGTTCTCTCATATGGATTTTTAATTTTCAAAAAATCGTTTCCTTCTTTAAACACATCTATCGCAATCTTGCTATTTTTATCATCAAAGGGACTCATATAGCCTACAACATGAATAAATTGTTGCAATCCCTTCAATTGATGAATATTTTTAGCGAATTCACTAATATGTTGGGCACCATTCAAAAATACGGAAGCTGCCTCTTTGCTTGTCGCTTGAATATCCATGGGGCCTCCTGCGTGAATAATCACATCCGTTTTCAATACCAACTCCTTATCTTCAGCACTTAGACCTAAGTCTATTTTCGTCAAATCACCTTCAATAAAGTGCATAACTGCCTCTTTTAAGATGCCTCTTTCTTGATAAATGCGTGTTGCTTTACTTTTCGATCTCACTAATAGAAGAATTGTAACATGCTCTTTGGCTAATTCCTTCACTAATTGCTTTCCAATAAAACCTGTTCCACCTGTTAAAAATACTGTTCTCATATAAATCCTCCTTTTAGTACTATTCAGTACTAATTTGATGTAAAAAAAATGCTTCTTTTATCGAAGCAAGTTAAAAAAATGATCTGCTGTTTTCATGATTACAGTTGCATCCTTCAGTGTTTCTGAAATAAATAGCGCTCCTTCAAGATTTGTAATAAAAAGAGATGCAACCTCGTCAATATTAATTGTCTTTCTAAATTCACCATTCTCTACCCCTTGTTTAAGTAATAGAGAAACTTTCGTTTGTAATCCTACAAAAAAAAGACCTATTTTTTCTTTTACTTTTGTGGCATTTGTAGGGCTTTGAATATAAAGCGTAATAAATGGACAGCTCCCCTTATATTCTCTCGTCTGAACTCCTTGTGATAATTGCTTTAAAAACAGTTGGATACGATCTTCAACTAATAATTGGTTTTGAGATAGTAAGCCATCAATTGCAGATTGATACATTTCAATCCAATAATCAACGACCCCTTCCAACAACTCTTCCTTATTAGAGAAGTGATAATACACATTAGACTTTGAAACTTTGCTTACACGAACTAATTCATCCATGCTTGTATAAGCAAACCCTTTTTCTAAAAATAATGTTGCAGCTACTTCAATCACACGTTTTTGATTCATTAATTTTCCCCTTATCATAATTAGTACTGTACAGTACTATAATAGATGTTGCAAGTATTTTTGTTAGTTTAATAAAAAAATTGATCAAAAAAGCTATACTTTAATTGATTTTACTGCTAAAAATTAATCTCTTTTGAACAAAGTTGAACTGAATATACCCGACATAAAAATATCCAAGAAACTTATCATCTACTTGTAAATTATTAATAAAAGCCGAGAGTTGTTCAATCTTATCATCTCTTATAGTAAAATTGAACAAACGTAAAAAGTCTTTAAAAGCATCTTCTGACAAACTTTTATAACTGCTCACTAAAGAGTTTAAATCAACTGGTTTTTTCAAAAAATCACCTTCACTTATATGATCTATAATGGTCCGATTGCTGAACTTAGGATTTCGGCATATCAAGTAAATAAATTGTATCAAACTTTTTTATAAATAATTATCGGACTTTATACAAAATGATCAATCATTAATTCACAGCCAAATCTAGACTTTTATATCTTAATTAAAGCTCTATTCTTCGCATGTATTAAATATTTCATTAGCTATATTTAATACTAAGCGAACTTGGGCTTCACTTCTGTCTACTAATAGATTTTGCAAGATCCAACTTCTACTTCAGTAAGTAATTGGATTCTATTTTGTGTCTCAATTTCTATACTTAAACGAGCACCTTAAAACTAATGCCTTTTCAGTCCATAAATGCTTTGACGGTCTGTTTACAACGCTATAAGAAAAAAAACAGCCATACTAGATGTAACATCCAATGCACTAATGTTAATAACCCCGTTCTAATTTAGAACGGGGTTATACTCTCTATGTCCAATGGCGCCACTAATGTGTTTCTCGATGTACTAGCATTAAGTGGGTCAGACTTAGCAGTAACAGCCAGAGAGAATGAGTTTATCGTTTGGTTGAATCAAAGAGATCAATCAGTTGTAGGTATTGGAACTGTGGGTTTTAGCATTAGTTAGCTGCCTTGGACGAAAATAGATTTTATCGAGTTAAAGAGATTTTTGTTGTCTGTTATTTATGGTGCAATTAATAAATGCAGATGGGAAGATTTAAATTACACCCCAAATGAGTACATGGTGGTAAGGAATTTAAATCATTTAGGTTTATTAATAACTAATTTTCATGAAGAATTTGTAGATGAGAGTTATTACACTTACTGGGTTACAGACGAGTCAGATGATGAACCTACAATACCTTGTGGTTTTCCAAAATGTTCGAACCATAAAGTTCTTCTATCTTGTCATGGTTGCCTATTATGTAATAATGGCATGTAGTCTTACGCTAACAGGCACGATAGCTCATCATTTCTTGTAAGCTTGAAGTAATATCTATCATTATAGAATCACCAATAGCTAGCATACCAACACTTGTTTCAATTTCTCATAGATTATCTACTCTAGGAGATTCTTTCTCAGCTATTTCCAAATCCTTAACAGGTTCTTTACTTTACTGTTCTTTAACGTTATGAAACGTATCGAGATTCAGTAACACGTACCGTTGCCCATCTCGATCGCTCTCACAGCGCACAATAAAAGTGTTTCGCGTTTCCTTATTTTACATAATCCAGGATGAATACCTCATTGATTTTCTACAACTATAGACTTCAGCTTTTCCTTATTCCTACAATATTTGTATGTATTAAATAACTCATATGCAATATATTATACTATCCGTATTTCAGTTTCACTTTGTCTTCTATTAGATTTTGCAAGATCATACTCAACTTATTATCGAAATTTAAATTTGATGTTGCTACCAACTAATTTGACCAAACCATCCACAAAATCATTTCATGATAATAAAAAAATTGATAAGGAGAAATACTCTATATCAACTTTTTATCTTTTGTTAAGATATAGTATCAAAAAAAGCAGGTCTCCCACCTACCCACTTACGTTGCATCACTTACGGCATACTATCCCCTTTTCTTAGCGTTGAGTGCTTAGAAAAGGGGATGGTATTGTTTAAAAAAATGCTTATTGGATTCATTAAATATGTTAGCGCTTATATTCGGGCTGTTCTAAAAGAATCGGATTCGGATTGCTAAGTACCCATTGCACTGCCAACTCGCATAGTCTCGCAGGTTCCTCATCTCCATCACCATTGTGAAGTTCTTTCGCTAAAGTGATAGACTCCTGAAGTGCAGCGGGATGTAATGGCGTACCTAAGCTAATGTAATGGTTCAAACTTTTGAGCATTTTACGAAAATCATTATCCCAGTTGATGCCGCCGTTATCTAAAATTTCGTATGAGACTTTACCAGTAATACGAATAACCTCTCCTTGTACAGTTTGCGCATGGCCTTGCGAAGGAATTAGTAAATCCCAAAGTTCATTATGTTGAGCCTGCCAGCCCTTTGTACATACTGTTATTGGAGACGTACCATCATGCGTTTTTCGCTTCTCTACTGGTGGAACATCAAATAGCTCATAAAGGCGGGAAAGTGCCTCATCCGTTTCGTTCAAATATTCTTTATTAAAACCTTCTCTATGAAATTCAAAGTCTTTTCCAATTCGCTTAATAGAATTTTTCATTTTCGGCGTTACAGCTATTCTTGCGCTTAGAAAAATCTCAGAAATTTCCACTAAATCAACAATATTTATATTTCTACATACCGCTAAAGCTTTGTCCAAAGGCGTCTCATTCATCATATTTACCGCGTTAATATTTGCGCCTTTAGAAACCAATGTGCGCACTGCATTTGGTTTAAAAAAAGCAGCCGCAGCAAATAAAGGTGTTTCGTTTTGATAATCCAAGGCTTCTATATCTGCACCTAACTCAAGAAGCAATTCAATATTCCCCCGCCAACTTATTGCCTGATTATGTAAAGCCGAACTTTTGTAATTGTCTCTCGCATTTATATTTGCCCCCTGTTCCACGAGCCAGCGAACCAATTCATCCGGTACATTGAAAAAGCTTAAGGCTGTTGTTTTACTATAGCCACCATATGCATCTAGCTCGCACTTTGTAAATACCTCTTGTAATGCCGTAATATCACCTGCTTCAATTAGTTCATTAAAATTTTTCGGTAACGTTTTTCTCTTCCTCGCCATATGTATTCTCGCTCCTTACATTAGATTTTTGAATATAGTTCATCACGTCATTTACCATATATATACCAATCTGTATTTTACCATGTTCTAATTTCTTTGCTAAGAGAGTTTGCAGTTAATTAAGAAAAGAGGTTATACTTATGCAACCGTTGAAAATGACTATAAAGAAGATCGGTATTACGCTTTTGGTAATCCAAGCATTGAAGTGATCGAGCAAACAAAAAAATTACCTCCCAAAACCTTTTTCTTTGATGTTGCTACCAACAAATTTTACTAAACTATCCACAAAATCATTTCATGATAATAAGAAAATTGATAAGGAGAAATACGCCATATCAATTTTTTATTCTTTGTTAAGTTATAGTATCAACCAGCTAAGTTTGTACACTCTTATGAATAATTTTCATGAATATTGGAGAAATCTACATAAAACGATAATTTGCATTATTTAAACGAACATTTCCCTTTTGAACGATAAATCATAGGAACCATCCGATAATTAGAAAGTTGATCAAGGTATTTATATTATGTAAACTAAAATTATTTGGCGAGGAGGAGGGCTTGGATACTTCAACTACCCTTAACTGTTGTATATGGACAAGAACTTTTAGACACCGCAATAAATCTACCTTCTTTGCCCGAGGCTTGTAAAAGATTTCGATACTTTAGACAAGAACTTTTAGACGTTTTATTTTAAGTATAGATGTAGGTTATGATCGATTTTATAAAATCCCCCTAGGCATTGCAGATTTCGTAATTACTAACTAAAAAATTTGAAGTATCTCTTTACGATAAGCATATTAGACAGACATAAGCACTCTTAGTTAATTGTGCTTATGTCTGTCTTGTTATTTTAAACTAGTGTGTTTTAATAATTCCTCTCTAATCTCATTATTTATAGGTATAGATTTCTTATCCTCAAAATTAAAATTAACTAAAACAGCCTTTCCACGAGCAATACAATTTTTATTTTCATCTTCAATTGAATGTTCTACATCAAAGCTAGATTTACCAATTCGGCTAACCCATGTATATACTTTAATTTTTTGAGCATATCCAATTTCCTGAAGAAAATCACAATTAGTTGATACAACAATAAGGTTCCACGATTCTATACTCAAATTATGATTGAAAATTTGAAATAGTCCCTTTCTTGCTTCTTCAAAATAAGTAAAATAAACGGAATTGTTAACATGTCCTAAAGAATCACAGTCATTAAAGCGAACATTCAAATTAGTTTCAAACATATTTCCACTCCTTTTTAAATTATTGAGTAGTACTCCGCACTTTTTCCTCCAGAGTCTTTTGCTCAGGAAGTAAAAAGGTGAAAGTTGCACCAATTAATAAAATAATTATCGATAGATAAAAAGAAGAATTATAATTGGCATGGAGATTATACATTAGACCTGGAACATATGCCCCTAATGCAGATCCTATTTGATGACTAAGAAATAGCCAGCCTATAATAAAACCAATTGAATAGTTTTTAAAATGTTGGGTTGCTAATAATTGAGTAGGAGCTACAGTTGCAAAATCAACTAAACCAAAAATCATAGCAAATATTATGAATAGATAAGGATTACTATTATCTAAAAGTATTAGAAGAGAAAGTGGCCGGATTATAAATAATATAATTAGAAACTTACGGCTACTCCATCGATCAGCTATAACACCTGATATTAATATTCCAATTATATTAAATGCGGCCAAAACACTGACTGCTATTCCAGTTATGCTTGTTGAAAAACCGCATAACTGTGCAATAGGGATTAAGTGAGTGTCCATTAATCCTGTAGTAGTAAAACCACAAATTGCGAAAGGTAAAATAATGAACCAAAATTGTTTTTTTCGATAAACTTCCCAGTTAGAGAATGTGTTGCTTTTTTTCTTTTTAATATTTGTAACTTCTTTATTAAGATGGCCTCCTATAGGTTCCAGCTCTTTATCTTCAGGGTTATTTCGTATTAAAAACAAGACTATAGGAAAGATTACTATGGCCAAAATTAAGCCTAATACACTAACAGTTCCTTTCCAACCAATCCAATGTATTAAAGCAAGAGACCCTGGTACAAGTATCATTTGCCCTGCACCAAACCCAGTTTCTACTATTGCTAAAGCAAGTCCCCGTTTTTTATGAAACCAGTTTGTAACAATTACAGTTGCAGCTACATTTGATGCTCCTCCAACTCCAATTGATACAAAAAGTCCATAAATAACTAATAATTGCCAAAAATCATTAACAAAAGCCATCAATAAAAAGCTAATTGCCACTAGAATAGTACTTAATGAAAGTATTAATCGTGGACCAAACTTATCAACTAATGTTCCGATAAATGGTTGAGATACCCCATAAACAATAAAGCTAATTGTTGAGATAAGTGAAATTGTTCCTCGGTCCAATTGAAAGTCATTTTCCCATGGCTCTATAAATGCACCAAATGATAAACGAACACCTTGAACAGCTAATAGGTTTATAAATATGACTAGTACAATTATCCACGCATAATGAATTTTCAATTTCATATTTTCACTTCTTTTCTGTTGTATAAATATTATCTATGAATCTTTTAATTCGTTGCATGGCTTCTTGTAACAGTTCAAAACGAGTAACATAACTACATCTTATATACCCTTCATCACCTTTACCGAATACTGAACCTGGTACCACAGCAACTTGTTCATCTATTAGTAATTTTTCAGCAAATTCTTCGCTTGATAAGCCTGTAGATGAAATGTCTGGGAATACATAAAAAGCTCCTCCTGGTAAATGGCATGAAAGTCCCATTTCATTGAATTCATTAACAATATAATGTCTACGGTCGTTATAACTTTGCACCATTTTTCTAACTTGCTCCTGACCATTTTTTAAAGCTTCTATTGCTGCAAATTGAGACATTGTAGGAGCGCACATTATGGAATATTGATGTACCTTCAACATTCCTTGAATAATTTCTGATGGTCCACAAGCAAATCCTAATCTCCATCCTGTCATAGCAAAACCTTTTGAAAATCCATTCATTAAAATGGTCCTTTCCTGCATACCTGGGATGGAAACCATGCTTGTAAAGGATTCATCATAAGTAATTTCTGAATAAATTTCATCCGAAAGTACCAGTAGATTATTCTTTACTATTACCTCAGCTATTTTTTCAAGGTCTCTCCTATTTAAGACAGTTCCAGTGGGATTATTAGGTGAGCAAATGATTATTCCTTTTGTTTTATCTGTTATAACTTTTTCTAATTGCTCGGGTTGGAGCTTAAAATCAAAATTAGCCAATGCTTGGATAGTCACTACTTTTCCACCCGCCAATTCAATAATTGGAGCGTACGATACATAGCTAGGTTCTATCACTATTATTTCATCACCAGGGTTAACGATAGTTCTTATAGCAATATCAAGGGCTTCAGAAGATCCTACAGTTACTAAAATTTCATTTTCGATTGAATATTTGGCATTAAATTTATTGTATAAATAATCAGAAATTTCTTTTCGGAGTTGAATAAGCCCTGCATTAGGAGAATAAGCAGTATAACCTTTCTCTAGTGATAAAATGCTTGCTTCACGAAAATTTAATGGAGTTACGTAATCAGGCTCACCTACTCCCAGAGATATAACATTGTTCATTTGATAAGCTAAATCGAAAAAGCGTCTAATACCTGATGGCTTAATTGTTTGAATATGATTTGCTAAAAATTTTTTGGGGTCAAAGTCTTTGGTATTCATAGTTTAAAATCACCATTCTTATCTTTTACAATCTTAAAAATTGTTATTTTTTAAAGTGTTTTCCCTTTTATAATTGTAGATACGCAATTGAATATAAGACAGCTGAACCACTAATCTTTACTCTAACATCGTCGTATTTACAGTATAGTGTTCCACCACGTTTAGATAGCTGTCTAGCGATCATTTCATTTTTTCCTAGCCGTTTTGCCCATAATGGAATTAAACTACAATGTGCTGAACCACAAACTGGATCTTCATTTACATTTAGTTTTGGCCAAAAGGCTCTAGAAACAAAATCAACCTCATTACCTTTTGCAGTCACAAAAACAGCAAGTCCTTCTGGAAATTGCGCTAATTTAGTAAAATCAGGAGACAAGTTAAGTACATCTTCTTCTTTTTCAAGTACAAACACTAAATCTCTACCTAAAAAAGTTTCTACAGGTTTTATACCGAGTGCTTCCACCATCTGTTTTGTCAAGCTATATTCGTTAAGCTTTATACTTGGGAAATCTAATTCATAAAGATCATTTTTTTTCGAAACAATCAGTTCTCCACTCTTTGTTTGAAATCTGATTTTTTTAAGTTCTTTGTCATAAAAATTTGTGATAATATAAGCAGTTGCTATGGTTGCATGTCCACAAAGATCAATTTCTCCTCCAGGTGTAAACCATCTTAAATGATAACTGTCTCTATCTTTTTCTTTTACAGCAAATGCTGTTTCAGAAAGGTTGTTTTCAATAGCTATATTCTCCATCATTTTTTTAGGCAGCCATTCATCCATAATACAAACACCGGCAGGATTACCCTCAAATATTTTTTCAGCAAAAGCATCCACTACATAATATTTCATCAAAAAAACCTCCTGTTTACCTTTATTCAGAATTATTCAAACAGTACTTGATTCTATATTCAATATAAACTCACCCACCCACTCTATACATAGCAAAGCATCCTCCTTGATGTTATAATGTGTTCATTTGAATCACCTTATTTTATAACTAAACTAGGTATAACACTCAATACACTTCTATAACACTTTATGGAGGATAGACATGCATATTGAAATTCAACGAAAATCAGAGACCTCTCTTTCTAAACAAATCTTCCAATCAATAGTTGACCATATACGATCAGGCCTATTAGCAGAAGGAAGCCAGTTACCTTCTGTCCGGGAATTATCTAAAAAATTAGAAGTTAGTTTTGTTACTGTGGTCAAAGCATATAAAGAACTTGAAAAAGAAAATTATATTATTTCTATTCAAGGAAAAGGAACATTTGTGAATATTGGCGAAACAGATATAAGAAATTCAAAAACAGATGAACCACCGTTTAATTGGCAGTTATCTATACAAGATTATCTACCAAGAGCTCAGTTTTCTCGCTTTCATCACATTCAAGGCGAAATTCAACTCTCTTCATCAATGATTGACCCAGGGCTTCTCCCTAATCAATATTTAGAAAAAGAAATTCATAAAATGCTTTCTGAAAACCCAAGGATATTATCTCGATATAGTGAAATTCAAGGTGAGTATGAACTAAGAGAAGCAATGTCTAACTATTTAAAACAATTTGATGTACCTACTACACCTGAAAACCTTTTAGTTACAAATGGATCCCAACAAGGAATAGATCTTATCGCTCGTACATTTATTGGTCCAAATGATGTTGTAATAATGGAAAGTCCTACTTATCCAGGAGCGATAGACATTTTTAGAGGAAGAGGGGCTACCATTCTGACTGTTCCAGTAGATAGAGATGGTATGAATTTAAATATACTTCAAAATTTGTGTGATAAATACAAACCAAAGATTATTTATACAATACCTACCTTCCATAACCCCACTGGTGTAGTTATGTCACAAAAGCGACGTAGACAAATTTTAGAGATCGCAAAAAGTATTCAATGTATTATTGTAGAAGATGATCCATGGAGTGAGATTTATTTTGATAAAAAGCCCCCTGCCCCTATTAAAAGTATGGATAATTATGGTCATGTAATTTATTTAAAAGGGTTAAGTAAAACTCTAGCTCCAAGTTGCAGAATTGGAATTCTCTCAGCATCAGGTTCGATTTTCAATCGTCTACTGGCAGCTAAATCTAATGCAGATTTGGGTAGTCCTTTATTAACACAGAAGTCATTATTACCCTTTATTACTTCAAAGAAAATGATAGATCATATGAAAAAATTAAGAACAGCATTAAAAGTAAGACGGGATTTGTCACTCGAATTACTATCAAAATACTCTCCTGAAGGGATTACGTGGATGATACCTAATGGGGGATTAAACTTATGGATTACTCTTCCGATTTGGATAGATACAAATCAACTTCTGATAGAAGCAAAAAAAAATTTTGTATCATTTTTACCAGGTTCTGTTTGTTTTCCAGTAGAACAAGAAAAATGTCATTTACGATTAAGTTTTTCGTTTATGAGTGAACAACAATTACAACAGGGAATTAAAACTTTATGTATGATTTTTAATGCTGAAATATCTTCGAAAAAAAATAACACTCCAGATTTTTGATTTTATCCTTATGAGTAATAATAGGTTCTTTTAATATAGAAAAGGATTTCCAGAAAGACACGATTGCTGAAGTCCGAAGTTAATCGGTTTATAATTCCGCCAAAAGGATTTATAGAAAATACGACAAATGACGATGCACTTGAATTCATTTCATCTTACCGTAAAAGAGCAGCATGATTAAAATCATGCTGCTCTCTAATTTATAGGTGTTCCCACGTCACTAAGTCTTAGTAAAAACAACCTATTTCATTCGTATGCTTCCTTTAATTGTTGATTATTCATATTCAAATCTAAAAAAGGTATTTTCTAATCTCATTCTTTTCTTTAATGTTTTGCCCAAAGCATAATTATTCGGCAAGTTTTTTTCAATGACACAAATAATATATCCTGCTTTTCCTGTTGTTAAATTGGTTAGTTGTAAGTAGTTATCGTTGTTGTAAATATAAGAAATAATGTATTCGTAGAAATCATTTTCTTTATCAGTTCTATTCATACCAACATCGTACAACCGAACTCTTGCTCCTGCCCATATTTCTTCATCATCATTAACATTACCTAACGGTATCCATTTCGAGTTATCCAATATTTCACCCTATTCCTACGTTTAAAGACTAAATTTTGACAGACGCAAACTATATAAATATCAGTCATTTTAAACAAAAATGATGTGCTTGTATGTGGTTTTGTTCAATTTCAGTTAATTAAATCTTCTATATTAACGGCTTGAATAATAGCCGAGACAATATAATTTTCTAAATTATAATTAGGATTCCATTCATGGATATATTCTTTTGAATCATCTGTTCAATTGAGATATTTGTAAAGCCTGCATCTTTTAAAAGTACTATCTTTCCCATCTTTAGAATTTTATTATATGCACCTATACTAAATGGATTTATAGAACTGATTCTATTAATAAATTCTTTGAACTTTTAACTAGAAAATCACTTATTAATTAACAATATAAAGCATACTATAACAAGAATAGTTGATACGAATCCTACATATATTGATTTTAGTATTTCATTAAAAACAGAAGTCTATTATTATCCTAATGATGGAATTATAATGATAAGCAGAAATTTTCTATAAAGATAGGATGATGACAATTATTGAAAAATCGGTTCTTGCAATGGTTATTTTACGTGTATTGTCTGGAAGTATTGAAGTAAGTGCTGGATTGTTGATGCTAAAGTTGAATAATTTAGAAAAAGCATTCTATATTAATACAATGCTTGCATTAGTTGGTCCAACAGTTTTAATCGTAACGACAGCAATTGCATTATTTGGACTAGCTGATAAAATTCCTGTGACGAGAATCATTTGCCTATTTACGGGAATAACACTTATTATTATTAGCTCACATGTTAAGTAATATGGACATTCTATTCTAATCCTTATTAAACTCTTTATTACAAACATCACATTTATTAGCCATAATTTTTCGTCCTTTCTGAACAATATATTTTGGATTATTCTTCCTAATAATGTTCATTAGATTACTGTAGCGTGTGACGACGCTGCATTTTTTTATGTATAAGTAACCTCTACTTGCACAAATTTATATTGAGTGTATAGCACGCACTTATTCGGTTGTGGCGTTGGTTGACCGTCACATCCTCCCTCATTCAGGGTCACCTTAACTCAGTGACCCTTTTATAATTTCTATTCTCAGATTAACATTACACTGCATCAGGTAGTTTTCTACTTGACTAATAGATCCCCCACTACAACATGTGCTGTTAGTTATTAGTAGTTTTTGAAGTTGTCGTTGAAGAACAACTACTCTTACTTGTCTGCTCAACTTTATCATTATGATGATCTGAAACGCAGCAGCTCTTACTTCCCTGTTCATCTTTATCATCATGACTATTTGAACTACAACATTTATCGGCCATTTCAATCCCTTTAATCTATATGATTTGCACAACATGTAACATCCGAGTGAACATCTCTAAAACTGTATTAAACATAGCAATATTTCCCATAATAAAGACAAACAATAATGCTACAAGACGGTTTAAGGTTTAAAACTATTTGTCTCTTAATTATTGTATACTAAAAGTTAGTTGTAAAATTGCTCTAGTACCAAATCTATAAATGATAAAGGATGATCAATTTGATAAAGCCTAGAATCGGAATGGTAGGACTGGGTGGTATCGCTCAGAAAGCATATTTACCTATTCTTTCAAAAGAAACAGATTGGACATTTGCGGGTGCATTTTCACCCAGTAGAGAGAAGAGAAAGGCAATCTGCAATCAATATCGTATACAAGATTTTCATAGCTTACCAGCATTGGCACAAGAGTGCGATGCCATGTTTGTACACAGCTCTACTGAATCACATTATGAAGTGGTTTCGGAACTGCTTAACAAAGGGATAGATGTATATGTCGATAAACCATTGGCAGCATCTATTCCAGAAGCAGAAAAATTAGTCGAATTAAGTGAAAAATTAGGACGAAAACTTATGGTTGGATTTAATCGTCGTTTTGCTCCAATGTATGTGAAAGCAAAGGAAAAAGCGAATAAAATAGCTTGGGCACGTGTTGAAAAACACAGAATGGATAGTGTGGGTCCATATTCTTATGAGTTCACAATGTTAGATGATTATCTGCACTTAGTCGATACAGTTCGTTGGTTAAATGATGGAGATCTTAGTGTCCAATATGGGAATGCTCATACGAATGGTGAAAATCAACTTTTATATGCCCAGCATACGTATGAATCCTCTCAAAATATCTCTTTCACCACAGCTATGCATAGAAAAGCAGGAACGAATTTAGAACAAATAGAATTGGTAACAGACGGAGCTATTATCCGTGTGAAAAACATGAATACAACAGAAATCGAAGAAGGAAATGCAATATCTACAACTGTTTCTTCTTCATGGGAAACAACTTTAAAACAACGAGGCTTTGAAGATGCTGTACAGCATTTCATTTATTGTATTCAACATGATGATCAACCACTTGTTGATGGATTAGAAGGTTTAAAATCTCAACTACTTGTCGATCAACTACTAAAGCAAAAATAATTAAATTATTAACAAAGATGGCTTATAAAGTCAGCTTTTAACGTGAAAATAGAGTTATTTAATTTTAAAACTTCAAACAAGTATAACCCCCGTTCTAAGCAAGGGCGGGGTTAAAAATATAGGCGTTTAATTTTTGATGTAGGATACTTATCTACACTAAAAATATAACAATAAAGTCGTTTAAAAATCTAAGTTTTATTAAACAATCGTGCCCGATTTTTGAATAAGTCTATAAACTAAGCTGTGCTGTTAGTTCAATAACTTCAACAAAAAAACCTTTAATCCTTTTTAAACAACAGGAAAAAACGAATTCCAAAATCAAAATCCGTTCTTCGTAAATTCTTATACTAACTCTAACACAATGTTTGGAGTATATGTGTCAACACATTGACACTGATGTGTTTAATTATACTAGCTAAGTTCCTATTTAGTTGAAGCGGAAGGTGTTATGACGTAATCAAAAGCGTTCCATCGTTAGATCAGTATTTACTGAAACCGCAGCTTTATTACCTTTAGCAGCTGAAATCATTAAAGAAGATGGTTTAGTTCTTTCTGTTTCCCCTGCAATATATACGTTTTTTTGGGTTGTTCTACCAACCCCATCTGTTATAACTTTTCCATTTTCATGAATTTCACAGCCAAGCTTCTCAGCAAACTGATTTGGGCGATAATAAGATGGGGCAACAAATCCACCCGATCTTATAGTTGTTGCTCCCGTTTCAAACTCTATTTTTTGTAAGTAACCATCATTACCTATTAAGTCTTTTATCTTTTCCGATATAATTTTGATATTGTGTTTTTGTAACTCTATTTTACCTTCTTTAGATAATTGAACTCCATTCGTTAAGACAACCAAATCCTGCGACCAATTATAAATTAACTTAGTCAAATGCAATACATGCTCTTCTTTTTCTGCAATAACCACTAATGGCTTATCTTTTTGCTCCCAGCCATCACAATACGGACAACTAAATAGACTTTTCCCATAAAACTTTCTAATACTTGGTATAGTAAATATTTCTTGAATACCAGTGGCGAGTATTATTTTTTCTGAAACAAATTCCTCACTAGTAGATGTTTTGACAGTAAATCGCTCATTACCTATATCCTTTATGATTTCAGTAACTGTTGCAGTAAAATATGATACGGACGGGTAATTCTCCAACTCTTTAAACGCTATTTCTTTAAACGCTTGTGGTTCTATCCCATCTCGAGAAATAAATCCATGTGACGCTTGTGTCACTCTATTCCTATTCGTTCCATCGTCAAATAATGCAATGTTTCTCCTAGCCCTTCCTAAAGTTAAGCTAGCACTTAACCCAGAAGGACCTCCACCTATAATGATACAATCAAGGACATTCATTTTTTAACCTCCGTATTTATTTTGAATTGTTATTTGCAGAAGAGAAATACATTATTTCCCCCATCATGGATTTTCATTCTTTACACACTAATATTAAATATGAAAAGAAGTGACGGTGTGTTTAGCTACACCAGGAGACATTGATTTTATTTTTATTCCTAAATCTGAACAACAATAGTATAGTGAGACTACAAAAATCATTCAGAAATAATAAGTTGTCAACTCAAAAAGGATCAAATTATCGTTATTGATAAAATGACCCTATTTCAACTAGCTGCCAAAACGCGTTGTTTTCTTTATTTTCGGTCCAAGCCTATTACAATTTTCATATTGAGGCTTTGAATTTCTTTATTTTTTACAGCAAACCCTAATAAATTTTTCAGAGGTAACTAATTATTATGTCGTTTGTTAACTTCAATCGTAATGAACTCCGGCAAATAGCTGGGAGTACATCCTTTTGCTACTATTTCATCTTTGTAAAGACCCGTTTTCTCACCAAGTTTAATACAACGTACACGATTCTTTTCATCATAAACGCCTATCCAGCCTGCGGTGAAATTCATAGCCCATTGAACTTCCGGTTCTTCCTGCAAAATATTAGCTTCTAATGCACATAGCAAGTCTGAAGTGTTATCAGGCGGTGTTTGTCCAGTCCATCTCAATCGCCCTTGATAATACCAGAAAGCTCGCCTTTGAAGAGCTGAAGGACTATTTTCCCATGACTCCATCAATGCAATCTTCTTCTTGTCTTTGGTGAGCTGATTAGCCATTAACCAATCCATTAAGTTATTTCGCTCATCAAAAGTGTGAGTCTGCATATCTTTATCAAGCTTATTTAGCACATCATGTGAAAGAAGTTTTTTGTCCATAATTAAGATTGCTAATAGTCTAGGCAAAAACTCTTCGGTTGACCAAAGTTCCATAGCTAGTTCGTGATCTTTTTTAATGTCCTTCGCGATTTTTCGTAAGTCGCCTAGCTTAGTTTTACTATTGATCTGAGGTAGAATGTTTTCTGCTTTTGAAAAGCGTTTTATTTCTGTATCTTTTTTTTCATCCATTTTATACAACTCCTTTATTAAACAATTGCGCCCTTATCTTGAATAAGCATACCCTTTTTTGGGACATATGCAAAAATACCCAAATTAACCCTTAGGGATAAACACAAAACAGCACCGCAGGAAATGCTTTCCCATACAGTGCTGCTCAAAACAGGCTGATGTGATAGCCTGTTAATTTTATTAAACCATAACAGGTATGGTTTTCATTTCATAGATTTTTTGAAGAGTATGGACATGTCTCATCTTCTCGTCATCAGCCTCTGTGTGGAGATACCCCTCGACAAGCCTGTAGCCGAATACGAGAAGGATTATCTCGTAGACACAATGATCGGTAATTCGGGATACCTCCGCATACTCCGAAAAGCCTTTGTAATACGCAGGGATGCATCGTTGGTAGTTTTCGACCATGTTATCGATATCTGGTTCATCCGCGATCAGGCTTGCGAGATCCTCGCCCAGGTAACCCCATCCGCTAGTGTCCCAATCGATAAGCGCGAAATTCCCATCAGCATAGATAAGATTAGTTACCCAGAAGTCTCGGTGACATAGCACGAGGGGCAATTTTTCAATACGGGCGAATATCTCGTCTGCTTGCTCATCGATGTCGATGAGCATTTGCCGCACGTACAGGGGTAATCCGCAGTCTTCCGATCGTATATAATCGTAGACCACCGGCCATGAGCGGTAATGCAAATACGTATTCTTCATGAGATCCGGATGGCTCAGGTTGGTCAGGCTCTGCAGCACGGCTGGTTGCTCTGCATATAGCTTACCTTGAAAACGTCCTAATTCCAACGCGGCTTTTTCATACATGTCAGCGGTCAAGTCTAAACCAGTTACGCCATCGATATATTCCAGCCACAGATAGTATTCATTACCTTCGCGATTAAATTCGGCGTGATAACATATTGGCCAACGAAGAGCTTGTGAAAAAGTCGTTCCCAATTCAGAAGAATAGAGATCATATTCCCGGCGCCATGAACTAGGATCGCCGTAGCGCTCCCATTTGTTCTGGATTTTCAGCACTATACGGTAAGGTAATTTTTCGCCATCTACGGTTTCAGCGATTCCCGTTACCAGGTTTACATTTCCCACAGTTCCGCCCTGTAACGGCATTGTTTGGTAATCAGTGGAGATGATATTCGTTTTGAAGAGTTGGTTTAAAGTATAAATCAGTTTTTCAAGTTCGATCATTAATTCCTCCATTTTCTTCTTTTTCAATGAGGCAGCGGCATATTATCCTGGATATATTCGTAATCATGTTGCGGGGAATATATCCATCCAGTTAACATTTTTTTGGTGAAGCGTTATAAATAAATTCCCCTCTAATATTTTACATAATTTTAACAGATAAGCGTTTATATTCCTATGTTTTTTAAAATTTTATAAGGAAATTAAAGTTTTTCTTTAAACTTCATAAAGAAAATCGTTTTTTTTGAAGAGGGTTGTTCAATTATATGGCCCTATTACTGAAAAAGGCACAATTCCAATTCAAGAATTGCCCCTGATTGTTGAACACAAGTTCTTCTTTAACATAAGACCAATCATGAATCTATAAAAAATAGCCATAAATGCTACCTTTGTTTTTTGATCATAAGCAACGAATGGAAAAGGAAATAATAACAGACACACTATTTTTTTACTTATTTTTCAACAGGCCAAAGATGACTTTGTCATATAAAACACATTAGATATAACAATGTCCGCTATCTTCTTTGAAACCACCCTAATTTTAATTTTTTTCTCCTTATAGTTTGAAAGGTTTTAATAAAGGTTATATAACACTATAGCGAAATATTTAAAATACAAAATAGGAGATGGATAGTATGAGTTTCATTTGGTTTTTAATAATTGGCGGGCTTATCGGTTGGCTTGCAGGTATAATTTTGGGAAAAGATATCCCAGGTGGAATTATTGGTAATATTATTGCAGGTATTATCGGTGCATGGATCGGTGGTATGCTTCTAGGAAGTTGGGGGCCTAAAATTTCTGATTTCTATGTCTTCCCTGCTCTCATTGGAGCAATTATACTAGTTTTCATTGTGAGCTTAATTATGAAATCATTGCGTAAAGCTTCGTAAGCCAAAAAGATCTTTTAGTTTATTACTATACGGTTAAGTGAATCCGTTGTAACCAACAATAAATGGTGACAGTGATTATAATAAAAAGGCGGCCTTCCACAATCTAATCTGTGGAGGACCGCTTTTACTTTGTTCTTATTTACTTAACAATTTCGGCTGCGTGAATTCAAGAAGAACTTTTCAAGAATAGACATTACAGTAATACTTCAAACTATTAATACAAAAGTACCTGCTTTTTTAAGCACATTTGAAGCCAACAGTTATCCAAAGTGATTATGAAAACACCAAACAACAAGAATCATACTCGCTATCCCCCAAGCAGTGGTACTCCATATCCACCAAATTACAGATTTAGCTTTTGATGAATTTTCCTCGTCTTCCATATCTGCTTTTATAAAAACGACCTTACTTTCCATATCTTTTTTCATAGTAGTGAGAATAACAAATCCAATTATTATGAAACCAATAGTTATCCAAAGTAATAGGTCCACCTTTCCACTCCCTTTATATAATTGAATTTCACCGCAATTTATTATAGTCATTAGATTCTACAAAGATAACAATAAACCTTGTGTTAATTCAAGTGCGTTTTAGTATATAAAATATCTAGTTATAGTGCTGTTATTCGCAAAATTTAATAGTAATAAATTTTCGTTCCTATTATTTACTGTTGTCTTTCAATTGCCTTCTATATTTACATTATAAATCACCAAAGTATAATCCTTGATATACACTTTCATGACTTAAATTTTAATACAATTGTAGTTCCATTTCCGGGGTTACTATAAGCGAATATTTCCCCACCATGTGATACGGTTAGTTGTTTAGCTATACTCATACCCAAACCTGAACCACTTGTTTTTTCCTCTGAATTGGTACCTCGATAGTAACGTTCAAATAACTTATCTAATGTTGATTGATCTATCCCAATACCATTATCATGTATATTAACTGTGAAGAAATTATCACTTTCCTTCTGAACAATAATATCAATTTTCGTTCTAGGTGGATTATGCTTAATAGCATTAGAAATCATATTATCAATAATCCGGGTAAACCATTTCATATCAAGTGCGTACCATATCGGCTCTTCAGAAGCATAAAAAGAAATATCATAAGTAGTAAATTGAGGATCATTAATAAAATGGATGACGGCTCTTCGAATGACTTCGTTCACTTCTTGGGTTTGGCGATCCATGGGTAATGCATTGTTTTTTAGGCGATACGTTAAATTTAAATCATCAATTAATTCAGACATAAATGTTGATTTCTCTCGTAATGTTTTCCCTATCGCTTGAAATTCTTCTTGTGACCAATTGTATGGTGCTGATTCAAGGACATGTGCATAGCCATTTATAGAAGATAAGGGTGTTTTTAGATCATGAGAGACACCAACAATCCACTCTTCGCGAGTTTGTTCAATTTGTTTACGAAGCGTTTCGTTTTGCTCTAATTTCTGTTTTAAACCATTCAGCGAATCATTAATTTCTCGAAATAAATGATAGGAACGCTTCGTTTTTCCACGACGATTTCGTGTAATATCTTTTTTCTTAGCATCTCGTTCGTGATAATTACCTTCTGCTAACCTTTGTATATAATTTACAATATAAAGAAATGGTTGTCCAAATCGTTTACCATACCAAAATGCTGTTGCTACTATGAATAATAAAAGGACTACTCCATACAGAAGAAGTGCCTTCCCTAGATAGAATGACGTTTTATCCGCACCTTCTGCTATCTTCAAAGTTGCGGACGAAATCTCTACAACCCATGTTTGTTGTTTCTCTGCATCGAAATATACATATTGATTACCACTATTTCTAATGTTATCAGCCTCAGCCCCAAATAAATTATCAAATGTGAGTATCTCCTTAGGCTTTTTTACGTTACCAAACTGTTGGATTACTTCCCCATTTGGTGAATAGATTTGTATGGCCCCATTGGCTTCTTTGAGTAGCTGTTCCCCACGCTGGGATAAGAGATTGCCATCCCATTCTAACACTAGTTTTTCTGCAAGTTGTCTCGCCGGACGTTTTTGACCAACTAAAACAAAATAGGTTTGTCCTCTTTTCTCCTCTTTGCTAATCGTGAGCTCGTAAGGAAAAGGAATGCTTTGCTGCCAAAAAGCTTTCAATTGACCAGGTGTGTATTGCGATGGAACATCCGATGGAAATTTGGAAGATGCCAACACTTTCCCGTGTGTATCTACTATTTGTAACCATTCTTCCCGTTTTTCTATATCTGAAATTTTGTTAGTATCTAATTTTAGATTGCCATTCTCGATCGAAAACGTTTGTCTTAGTGTACTATTGCTGCTACTTGAAGAATGCTGTGATTCGGGTTCGCTTTCTAATTTCAAACCAACATACACTAAAAAGATAATTGTGCCTATAGCTAAAGCAACCAATACAAAAACAATTTGAGAAATAAAAGTAAAGGTAAGTCGACGACTAATTCGATTCATTAAATATCCTCTTTTTGGATTAATTTATAGCCAAGTCCTCTTATAGTTAACAAAAACTGAGGTGCCTTCGGGTTCTTTTCAATCCTCTCCCTAATGCGGCCAATGTGGACTGTTACCGTATTATCATCACCAAAGCTATGATCACCCCAGACAGCTTCATATAACTGACTTTTTGTAAATATTTGATTGGGATGTTTACAAAAAAATAACAGTAATTGATACACTTGAGCTGGACAAGAAACTACATGTCCATCCACTGTTAATTCCCCTGCGCGCTCATTCACTTTAAATCGACCATAATCATAAATAAATGTATTTGAAAATATGTGCGGTGTCCTTTCATCTTCATATAATTTAAGACGGCGTAGTTGTGCTTTCATTCTCGCTACTACTTCTAATGGGTTAAAAGGTTTTGTAATATAATCATCACCGCCCATAGCAAAGCCCGTTAATTTTTCGAGATCTGAATTTTTGGCCGTAATAAATAGAATCGGGGCATCTGTCGTCTTTCTAATAAATGGACAAATGTCAAAGCCACTCTTATCTGGCAACATTACATCCAAAAGAATCATGTCGTATCGCTTCCTTTCGCATGCCATTAACGCTCCTTCTGCAGTGTTTGCACTATCAATTTGTCTAAAACCCTCTTTATTTAATACCATCTGTAACATATCCAGTATCGCTGGTTCATCATCTACCAATAAAATAGCAACTTCATGTAAATTCATACTAAATCTGTCCTTTCCCATCTTTCATGGAATTAATCTTAACATGTTATTCTATCGAGTGAATAAATAACGCTGATACTTAGTCACTACTACAGTGAAAATAAACAGAACATAAACGACTTTAATAAAAGTTTATTAAAACGTAATATCCTGTTTCGGCTTACGTTAAACCCTGCATGTATACTCTAAAGAAAGTTTAAAAAATAATATTTTTACATGGAGGAACAGCTATGGTAGCTATTTGGAAAAAGGAGTTTGTTCAATCATTTCGCAGTGTCTTTTCACTCATAACGATTGGCATTTTTATTGCCGTTTCATATTATTTATCTGATTTTGTCTCAAAAAGCAGTCTCATTACTGGTATTAAATTTGCAGAGGCTGGCTATGTAAGTGGACTGGTATTTCTAATTTATATGATGGGTTTTTTATTTATCTTTTCTTTATTTCACGACACAATTAATCGTGAAACAGAAAGCAGGACTATTCGATTCCTGGTAACAAAAACATCTAGATCATCAATTATTTTAGGCAAGTTATTAGGAATTTTTTCATACTGGTTTGTTTGCTTACTAGCCTCGTTTAGTATCATCGCATTCTTTTCCCACCAGTTCTATTTCAAAACGTTCGGTAGCTTATTTGTTATGCTAGCATACATTGTGGCTCTATGTGTGCTAATGTCATGTCTCATTCCGAAGAGATCAATGTCTATGTTTGCAGGCTTACTGATAAGTATTGCTATCCCTACTTTCGGTTTATGGAGCCTTTTCTCAGAAAAATTATGGTTAAAAGCCATTAAATATATTACTCCATATCATTACATGATTGAAGGTGGGACATGGGGATGGCTTGTCGTTCTGCTGTTTGCAGTTATTATGGTCGGCGTTTCGATATCTAGTCTTCATAGGAGGGATTTATAATGACCGTTATTGAAACAATGGATTTAAAAAAGTCCTATCACAAGCATTTAGTAGTACGTGGCATCAATCTACAAGTACAAGAAGGTGAAATCTTTGGCTTCTTAGGTAGAAACGGTGCAGGAAAAACAACTTTCATCAATATGCTTACAGGGATTGTTTTTCCAACTAGTGGGCAATTTCGAATATTAGGTGTACCAAATAATCAGCTAGATCGTGTTAAACACAAAGTAGGTGTTCTTCCAGACTACACCGAATTTTACGCCAACGATACAGCCCTTGAACATCTTCAATTTTTCGCAAAGATACAAAAGCACACTGTTACAAAGCAACAATGTATAGATTTATTAGAGCAGGTTGGTTTAAAGCACGCTATACATGTTAAAACAAAAAAATTCTCTTTTGGCATGAAAAAAAAGCTAGGAGTAGCACAAGCTGTCATTGGAAATCCAGATCTAATTTTCCTTGATGAGCCCACTTCTGGGATGGATCCAGAATCTTCCTTAGAGATGCAAAAATTCATTCGAACATTAGCAAGTCAAAATAAGACTATTTTTATGACATCACATAATTTAAATGAAGTTGAAAAACTATGCAACCGAATTGCTATTATGAAAAACGGCATCATTTCAGCTCTAGGAACCATCGAACAATTGCAAAAGCAATTTCAGACAAGTATTGAAACAACTATCAAGCTATTACCCAAAAATGATACCTTGTACCGTCAGGCACGCGATGAAATCGAAACTTGGACAACCGTTAAATACTGCGATAACCAACAATTTATTGCTGATATACGAGATGAATCGGACATTGCTAGAATCGTACATTCCTTATGTAAATTTGATACGGACATTTTTGACATTCAAACTAATCGTCCTTCCTTAGAAGATATATTTTTGAATGATTAATATCGAATAAACAAAACTCCTTTTACATTTGTAAAGGGAGTTTTTAATGATCATTTATCACTTTAAGAAAAGCTTTGCATGTTGTTAATTGTAATTAAATGGTATGTAACTATACTCACTGGAACAATACCTACACCATTTTGCGAAATTACCGTTTCCCTCATTATTTAACATAACCATGATTCAGTTTTGTTAGCTTTTCATTTATGTCAAAAATTCTTACTCGGATATCTTTAATTCCAAACGATTGAAGTCTGTCCTTATGCATGTCAGCATATTTTTCGGCATCTTGTTTTTTCTCAAATACATAGATACCTCCAGCCTCTTTTGTCTCTTGACTTTCCGTCCATATTTTCCAATGGAACCCTTCTTCTTCGTTAATACTATTTGCTACATCCAAAAATCCTTTGGCCATGTCTTCACCAAAAGGGCCTTCAAACGGAAAATCAACTTGTAATAAATATGCCATTTCAAACACTCCTATTTTTTATTATTATTCAACATAAAGTACATCAAAGATTTTACCCCATTCTTCGGTTGATTATGATCTTTTTGATTCGAATGAAGATAATGTTTCATTTAATCATGACCACTATTATTTCTGCACTGAATGGTAAGATGGCTACCAAACCAATAAGAGACAAGCAAATACCGCTACAAATGTATATCCACTATAACTTCGTCGAATACGATAAATTATAGGAAGCTTTCGATAATTAAAAGTAGTAACCAAGGTATTTATATATGTAAACTAAAATTATTATTTGGCGTGGAGGAGGGCTTGAATACGTCATCAACAATAAGATGGCCTATTTCATGAAGAAAGATGCTTTCCTTACTAAAGAAATGTGCCCAATTGCTGAATAAGGACTGTTCCATAACTTAGTTTAAGTACATGCTTTCACAAGAAAGTTAGTTTTTTTGTTTATTTTTTAAATCATTTATTTTAATAACTCCATAATAAACAATCCAAAATATGAGCGTTATAAATACAGAATAATTCTTTTTACTTTCAGGCAATAAAATTAAAGCTCCGATAAATATAAGAACACTAGGAACTAACAATACCCAGTACAATTTTCGTTTATTCATTTAAAAACACTTCTCCTTCAAGACTGACAGTCGATTGACAATCTAGTTCTTGTACCAATATTCCTGATAACAGAATTCTAAAACATATTGTACCATTAATTACTATTTTCACTTCTTCTAACCTGTCCTGTTAGTTCAATAAAAACATACTAAGATTAGTAGTGCAGACCAAGGCATTGGTTCGTACTACTATTTTTTTATATAGTAGAGGTGAAGAATAGGTCGGGCAGCTCTTTGGATCTTGAATCCGTAAAAAAAACTGATCTA
>Ga0213822_1000255_pt1 | contig 47518 bp, 44 predicted proteins | sample MC6MC0908MG_FD_179872 | JGI IMG/M metagenome (GOLD analysis project Ga0213822, IMG submission 179872) | Enriched soil aggregate microbial communities from Iowa State University, Ames, United States - MC6-MC0908-MG | ecosystem: Environmental > Terrestrial > Soil > Unclassified | place: USA: Iowa... | reverse complement strand
AGCCATTATGATGTTTTTATTATTTGGCAAAATAAAAATCTTTTTCGCATGAACTTCCTTTACAGCTTTTACAATATCTTCCGTGCTTGGATTCATTGTTTGGCCGCCTTCAATGACCGCATGTGCCCCAATGCTTTTAAATAACTCTGCAATCCCTGAACCCATAGAAACCGTAACAATGCCATATTCCTGCAGTTCTTTTGGAGCCTGGGGACGATCTGTGACGAGTGCTGTTTGTGTTTCACCAACTATGTTGGAATGCTGCTGACGCATGTTTTCAATTTTCATATTAATTAAGTTGCCATAACGCTGACCGTAAGATAATACTTCTCCCGGCTGCTCGGAATGAATATGAACTTTAACCACATCTTCATCGGCAATAACCAATAACGAGTCCCCTAATTGACTTAGGTCATTTCGGAAAACACCTTCATTGAATGGATGTTTTGCAGTCTTTTCCTGTTCAAACCTAACCATAAATTCTGTACAATAGCCAAAAACAATATCTTCTGTGTTTATATGGCCTTGAACACTTTTATGATGTTCAGCACTAACCAATTCCGACATGGAAGGAAGCAGGTCTGATGATTCTGGCAGCTTTTCCCCTTTTAGTTCAGCGAGAAAGCCTTCATATACCAAAACAAGTCCTTGACCACCGCTATCCACAACACCTACCTCCTTTAAAACAGGAAGAAGGTCTGGAGTACGCTTTAGGGATGCCTTTGCTTCTTTTAGTATTTCATCCATAATGACGATAATATCATCTGAATCTTGGGCAGCTTGAAGCCCCTTCTTGGCAGAGTCCTTTGCGACTGTTAAAATGGTTCCTTCGACAGGCTTCATGACAGCTTTATAAGCTGTTTCTACTCCTGCCTCTAAGGCATTGGCAAAATCTTTCCCGGAAATTTTCGCTTTGGTTTCAACTGCCTTAGAAAAACCTCGAAATAGCTGGGAGAGAATAACACCTGAATTTCCGCGTGCTCCCATAAGCAAGCCTTTGGAAAGGGCTACCCCTACTTTACCGATATGTTCCTGAACATTATTTTTTACTTCCTTCGCCCCGGAGGTCATTGATAAATTCATATTTGTTCCAGTATCACCGTCGGGCACAGGAAAAACGTTTAACGCATCAACCATTTTTGCATTCGCAGCCAAATGATTCGCACCTTGAATCACCATCTCTGCAAAACGTTTTCCATCTAATGCTGTTATTGACACAAACTTTCCTCCTAACTACAGGTTCGTCACACGAACTCCCTGAACGTAAATATTGACCGAGTCAACGGCAAGTCCAACTGTCTTATCGAGGGTGTATTTAACCTTTGATTGCACGTTGTGGGCAATTTCGGAAATTTTCGTCCCATAGCTGACAATAATGTACATATCAATATGTAATGCCTCATTTTCCTGGCGTACAATCACGCCCCGAGTAAAGTTTTCTTTTCTTAATATTTCCGTAATTCCGTCTTTAATTTGATTCTTAGAGGCCATACCGACGATTCCATAACATTCGATTGCCGCTCCACCAGCAATCGTAGCAATTACTTCGTTTGAAATATCAATTTGTCCGTACTTTGTTTTTAATTCAATGGACATGAATCGTTCCCCCTTTGGAAAATTGCTCCTTGACTACAGTCATTTTACTATAGTCAATCCAATATTGAAAGTCATACCTGCCTGTTTACTATAAGAGCATTTATTTATTACCTATGTCAAGGATTTTTTCTTGAAAGGTTTACTATTGCATTCGGGTAAGTTGTATGATAAATTATTAAAGTATCTTAAGTCTAGAAAATTTGTGTTTGACAATTTTCTATATCCTGATAAAGCATCTTAATGATTGCTGTATAAAGCTTTGGGTAGTTAAGGAGGGAAATCATTATGCCACGTAAATGTGTAGTAACTGGAAAGAAAACAACAACTGGTAACGCACGTTCTCACGCTATGAACGCTAACAAGCGCACATGGGGTGCTAACTTACAAAAAGTTCGTATTCTTGTTGATGGAAAGCCTAAGCGTGTTTGGGTTTCTGCAAGAGCGTTAAGATCCGGTAAAGTAGAACGCGTATAATAAGACCTGAGCATCCTAATTAGGGTGCTCTTTCTTTTGGATAAGCGAAAAAACTTCTTTGCTGTTTAAACGAAATTTTGAACAAAAATGAACAATTACCAACCTAATGCCTTTATTATTCCCTACCGAACAAAATAAAAGCACCCAAATTTAATAGGTGCCCTCAGGAAAATGAAGAATTTTACCATTCTGATAAATTGTTATATATTTCTATTCGTTCTTCTTAAACACACCAATCATCGCCCGGACAATTCCGCCTAAAAACTTCGGCAGTTTAATTGTATAAAATTTCATACTGTCCCTCCTCACAAATCTCCCCAACATATTTCATTTACCTTTTTCGTACGCCCTACCATTTTATTCAAACGTACGAAATTAGTACCTAATAGTAATGCCTATTAATCGTGACTTCTTATCACTATTAATATGCCTTCGGAAAATGAAAAAGTACCATAATCATTAATAAGTTCATTACTAATACATAGTGTTGATCCAAGGGAAATATGACGATTCTTCAAAGGAAATTTAAAGCTCTCTAGTGTTATATCACGGACATTTAGCGTTAAAGGCACAAAAGATACATATTTTTTATCTTTCATCCTTTCGATTTTATAACTTCCTGGTTCCTTTAAAAAGACTATATTATTCCGGTCAATTAAGCAGACATCAGCTGAATGTTTTTCTTTTAGTGGATTAAGCAGGAGGTGCACATTTGCAAATAAATGATCAAGTCTGCCGCCAGTTGCTCCAAACAAGCGAATGGTCCTTGGTTCTTGATCTAATGCCCAGTTGAGAGCAAGTTCCATATCCGTTTCATCTTTCTCTGGTTTAAACCTTTTTAATTCTTTAACTCTGCTTTCAATAAAGTGTAACTCTTCATGTGAAACGGAATCAAAATCACCAAAAGCAATCGTGGGTTTAATGTTTCTTTTTAGTAAATGAAAGACACCGCGATCGACACCGACCCAGATGGCATTTTCCGCTTCAAACTCCGTTAAATCAGGCAGCAGTTCCACCGGGCCTCCTGCAAGAATATTAATAACCATTTTGTTTACTCCTTTTCACTATGCAAAAAGCCGAGCATAATACCCGGCTTCCCTTCACACTACCCTCTAATTAATGAAATGGCTTTTGCATAATCTGGTTGATTATAAATTGCCGAGCCTGCAACGAGTACATTGGCCCCGGCTTCCATGCATTGTTTCGCTGTCTCTGGATTGACGCCGCCATCAATTTCAATCTCCAGGTTTACTCCTTTTTGTTCAGCCATTTCCTTGACTTTTCTTATTTTCGGAAGAACCTCAGGAATGAATGTTTGACCGCCAAAACCGGGATTGACTGACATTAATAACACCATATCAATGTCCCCGATTACATGTTGAATGGTTTCCACTGGAGTAGCCGGATTTAATACTACGCCAGCCTTGATCCCAAAAGATTTGATATTTTGAATGGTCCGATGAAGATGCCGGCATGCTTCCACGTGTACAGTAATATAATCCGCCCCCGCCTTAGCAAAGGCCTCAATATATTGATCAGGGTTTTCAATCATTAAGTGCACGTCTAGCGGCAGCTTCGTAATCGGACGAATAGCCTCAACAATAAGGGGTCCAATCGTTATATTCGGAACAAAATGACCATCCATGACATCAATATGAATGTAGTCTGCTCCTCCTTTTTCAACTGCTAGAATCTCTTCCCCCAATTTTAAAAAATCGGCAGAAAGAATTGAAGGTGCTATTTTTATCATGTTAATACCTCGGCTTTCTATCTTTAATTTCCTGTAGGAAATCCACATAATGTTCGTAACGATACGCGGGGATTTCACCGGACTCAACCGCTGACTTCACAGCACATTTTGGCTCTGTCACATGTAAACAGCCCCGAAATTTACAATTCTCACTCGCCCTTTGTAATTCAGGAAAGCAAAATGATAAATCTTCCACTTCAATGTTGGTGAACTCCAATGAGCTAAAGCCCGGTGTATCGGCAATAAGTCCATTACCGATCTTCATGAGCTCTACATGTCTTGTTGTGTGCTTTCCTCTTCCAAGATGGGACGATATATCATTGGTTTTTAATTCAAGGTCAGGTCTTAAGACATTCAGTAATGATGACTTCCCCACACCAGATTGCCCGGCAAAGACAGATATTTTATTTTCTATATATGGATTTAATCGTTCAATTCCTGCTTCTGTTTCAGAAGAAGTTAAAATTACTTCATAGCCAGCAGTTTTATATTGTTCAGCGTATTTTGAAATCATCTGCATTTGATCATTATTAGTAAGATCAATCTTGGTAATACAGATTAGCGGTTCAATGTGATTAAATTCAACCAAAACAAGAAAACGATCCAATAAAACCGTGCTGAAGTCTGGCTCCACCGCAGAAAACACAAGTATGGCTTGATCCACATTCGCTATCGGCGGTCGGATTAATTCATTTTTCCGCTCTTTCACTTCTAGAATGTAACCTTCCAAATCATTTTCAGCTTGAAAAACGACCTCATCCCCCACAAGCGGGGAAATTTTGTTCTTTCGAAAAACGCCTCTTCCTCGACATTGGATTAAGTGCTCATCATGAAGAACATAATAAAAACCGCTTAATGCTTTGACAATTTTCCCTTCAGGCATAGCCACACTCCTTGCCCTCATACTTACCTAATAATTACTTTTTTCTATTTAAAATTTGAGCGTATTCATTCCTTTTTATTCAGTAGAATGCAATACTAACTATTCTGTTTCTGTATAGTATTTCTTCTCATCGATAATGACCTTGGAATCACGGATGACTTTGTATCCGGCTTTTCCGCCATATGGAATTAATAATTTGATTGGTATTTTTGTATTTTCCGTTATATAAAAGGTATCTGCCGCCTCTGTCATGCTGTGTTCCATATCCTCAATGAATATTGTAACCAATTGTTTTTGGCCTGGCTGACCTGGAACAGCTGGTTCATATGGAATTGTTAGATCAATGATAACTTCTTTAGGGGGTTTTACCTCTTTCCCTTTTGAAATGATTACCGTAACCTTGTCGCCCTTTTTCATTTGAGTACCTTTTACCGGTGATTGGGATATCACCATGCCTGCAGGAATTTTTTCATCAAATTGTTCTTGTGAGGCGTCTAAATTAAGTCCTACCAATGAAGCATAATCCTGAGCGCCTTGTAAATTGTATTGGGTTAAATCCTTTAATACAATTTTTTCCGGACCTTTGCTGACTTCAAACTCTAAAACCGTCTCTTCTGGAACAACCTTTTTCCCTGCAATAGGATTTTGGCTAATAATGGTTCCTGGCTCACTATCATCGGTCTTCTCAATTTTCTTTATATCTTTAAAATTCTGATTATCAAGTAAACGGATAACATCATCATATTGCCGTCCTAAATAATCAGATAGTTCATATTTTTCTTTTCCTGAACTAATATAGAGGGTGATTTTGGAATTTTCCTTTACTGTAGTGCCAATTTCCGGATTTGTCTTGATTATTCTTCGCTTTTTTACATTTTCATCGGTAATCTCAATTTTATCACCGGCCACTAATCCTTTTAGCTTAAGCTTGGAAATGGCATCATCTACATTCATACCACTTATATCTGGTATTTTCACGTCCTTTGCAGACATCATTCCCGGTAAAAATAAAAAAGTTAATAATCCAAGAATGGCAAGTACTAGGAAGGTAGATATTAAGACTATCGGCCACTTTTTTCTTTTTTTATTTTTAGCTTTTCCTTCTTTTTCTGCTTTTTTCGGGTTAGGTGCGGGTTTTTCGTTACTATGCACTAATGTTTCATCTAAATTCTTTAGGGGCTGGTTATCTGTTATAACCGGTATTGCCTTTGTAGCTTCATTATCAATTGGGATGGCAAACTTTGGTTCATCCATCCTCTCCTGATTAAGTGCTGTTCGTAAATCTTCTTCCATTTCATCAACACTGTTATACCGATGAAATGGATCTTTGGCAGTAGCCTTTAGGACAATATTTTCAACACTTTGTGGAATAGTAGGGTTCCATCTTCTAACAGAAGGGGTTTCTGATTGAAGATGCTTCAAGGCAATTGATACAGCTGACTCCCCTGAAAACGGAAGCCTCCCTGTCAATAACTCAAACATCACAATTCCCAATGAATAAATATCAGACTTCCTGTTTGCCATTCCGCCTCTTGCTTGTTCTGGTGATAAATAATGAACCGAACCTAATACAGAATTGGTCTGTGTAATACTTGTGGCACTTAGCGCCATCGCAATACCGAAATCTGTGATTTTCACATTACCATCATGATCAACTAAAATATTATGTGGTTTTATATCGCGATGAATAATATGGTTTTGATGGGCATGAGAAATCGCTGAAGTAAGCTGTCTCATGATTCCAATCGCATCATCCACTCTTAATGGGGAATTTTGCTGTATGTATTGCTTAAGTGTTTGACCATCAACAAATTCCATCACAATATAATAAAGATCATTTTCCTCGCCAACATCGTAAATATTAACAATATTGGGATGAGCAAGGCTTGTTGCCGATTGTGCTTCGCGGTGAAATCTACGGATGAACTCCTCATCATTTGCAAAATCAAGGCGAAGCATTTTTACTGCTACATCGCGGTCAAGGATCATGTCATGGGCAAGGTAGACATTGGCCATGCCACCTCCGCCAATCATATCAAGAATTTTATAACGGCCGCTAATTCTTTTCCCAATTAACATTTATCTTCACCCTCTTTCATTATTATCATCAAACTCTAGTATGATAAGGGTGATGTTGTCTTCTCCACCATTTTCATTTGCCAAGTTAATCAGTGATGAAGCTTTTAGTTCCAGTGAGTCTTCAGTTTGAAGTATAGAAACCATCTCTTCTTCTTTTACTTTATTCGATAAACCATCAGAACATAAGAGAAGGTTGTCACCTTCCTCAAACATAATCGTTTTAGTATCTATTCTTACATCCGGCTCAGTACCTATTGCACGTAAGATAACATTTTTTCTCGGATGATGCTCGGCATCCTCCCTGGATATTTGCCCCGTTCGCACTAATTCATTTACAAGTGTATGATCTTCAGTCAACTGCTGAAACCCGCTATCATTGAAAATATAACAACGACTGTCACCAACATGGGCAATCGTAGCAAAATGATTTGTGGTAATCACTGCTTCAATCGTTGTGCCCATCCCATCACATTCTTCATTGTTATTTGCATGTTCAAAAACCAATTGATTTACCTCGAGAATATGCGTTTGAAGCCACTTTTCAGCATCGTCTGCCGTTTGAAATCCTTCTGATTGCTCCCACAATTCTTGCAAATGGGTCACGCTCATTTTACTTGCCACATCACCGGCTCGGTGGCCGCCCATACCATCTGCTACAATGGCTAGGCGCTGACCGTCCCGGTTGACAAAAGTTCCACCGCTGTCCTCATTATTTTGGCGAACTCTGCCTTTATCCGTTTTATAAACAGCCTTCACTATCGTCACCTCGTCTCCTCTTTCCGCTCCTTTGCACGAAGTTGTCCACATGCTGCATCAATATCATGACCGTGCTCTCGGCGAATTGTCACATTAATCCCACGTTTTTTCAATGTTTTTTCGAAAGCAAAAATTTTGTCTTTAGGTGTACGTACATAGTCCCTTTCAGGAACATAGTTAACCGGAATAAGATTCACATGGCATTTGATTCCTTTTAAAAGTTCTGACAACTCCTCTGCATGCTCCGTTGAATCATTCACCCCGCCAAAAAGTCCGTATTCGAAGCTAATTCGGCGTCCAGTCTTATCGATATAATACCGTACCGCTTTCATTAAGTCATCAAGTTTATATGCCTTGTTAATCGGCATTAACTTCGATCGTAATTCCGTATTAGGAGCATGTAAGGAAATAGCAAAATTAATTTGCGTCTTTTCATCAGCAAATTGATAAATTTTTGGTACGATTCCACTTGTGGAAACAGTTATATGGCGAGCCCCAATATTTAGTGCTTTGTCATGATTAATGATTTTTAAAAAGGCAAGCATGTTGTCGTAGTTATCGAACGGCTCACCAATCCCCATGATCACCACTGAGTCCACTCGCTCTTCTGTTTCATCAAGAGCCTGCTGCACCTTGACCACCTGTGCAACAATTTCTCCTGCTTCGAGGTGTCTTTTTAAGCCGCCAAGTGTAGAGGCACAAAAGGTGCAGCCAATCCGGCAGCCAACTTGTGTCGTAACGCAAACTGAGTTTCCATAATCATGGCGCATTAGCACTGTTTCAATTGAGTATCCATCCTGAAGCTCGAATAAGAATTTAATCGTTCCATCAGAGGATGTTTGTTGGATGACTGTATTTAATGTGGTAATTTGAAAATGACTCGATAGCTTTTCTCTCAAGCCCTTAGATAAATTGCTCATGTCTTCAAAAGCAGTAATTCTTTTTTTATAAAGCCAATCGTATATTTGTTCAGCACGAAATGGCTTTTCTCCATTCTCTGACAGCCAGTTTTTTAATTCGTGCAGCTCCAATGAGTAAATTGATGGAAGCTTATTTTCTATTGTTGTATTTTTCTCAGTTGTATTTAATTGTACCAACTGTTACACCTTCTTCCTTAAAACCGAAATGTAGAAACCATCTGAACCAAAATCCTGGGGGAAAATTTGCAAATCATAACCAGATATTAGTGGTTGAACGGTTTCAGGCATCCGGAGTTTGAAAGTTAAATCTCCTTCAAACTCCGGATTATTTTCTAAAAATGTCTTTACTGTGTATTCATTTTCTTGTTTATCTACTGTACATGTACTATAAACAAGTATGCCGCCTTTTTTCAATAATGGAGCAATAGATGTTAGTAGATTTTGTTGAATACTGCTTAACCGTTCTAAATCTGTTTCGGCTTTTGTATATTTCATGTCAGGCTTTCTTCTCATCACGCCAAGGCCAGAGCACGGAGCATCGAGTAGAATTCGATTGAATGATTCATCCTTGAACTTTTCCCGTAAAAGTCTTGAATCCGAAACATTTGTTTTTATATTTGATAAACCTAAACGTCGGGCATTATCATTGATTAATTTTACTTTGTGCTGATGAAGATCAACGGAGATTACTTCACCCGTATTTTGCATTTTTTCAGCGATATGTGTACTTTTACCTCCGGGTGCTGCACAAGCATCCAGGACAAAATCATTTTGCTCTGCGCCTAATGCATAGGCGGCAAGCATCGAACTTTCATCTTGTATTGTTAACAATCCATATTTAAAGGCAATTGTGGAAGCTAAGTTTCCCTTTAGCGACCTTATCGCCTCAGGAATGATGGGACTTTTTTCGATTTGAAAACCATCTTCTTCTAGAATTGCCACACATTCGTCTCTAGAAATCTTTGTGAGATTCACTCTTGCTGTTTGCAATGGTGCTGTTAAGTTAATTTCACACATTTCTTTAGTTTTGTCATAACCAAATTGGTGAATCCACCTGGTCACAAGCCATAAAGGGTGACTCGTTTCAAGTGATAATCTTTCGGCAGGGTCAGAAACCTCACTAAAAGATGGGAGTCCTTCTCTCTGAATGCTTCTTAATACTCCATTTACCAAACTGGCGATTCCTTTATGACCGCGTTTTTTGGCAATTTCCACCGCTTCATAAATAGCTGCTCGATCCGGAATTCGATCAAGGTAAACCATTTGATAGAGCGTAATTCTTAGTAAATGGTGAATCCAATTCGCTAGCTTTTTATTGTCTTTAATGAAAGGCTTTAAAAAGAAGTCTAACGCCATTCGCCTTTGCAATGTTCCATAGGTTAACTCCGTTAGTAAACCAACGTCGATTGCGGACAATTCGTTTTTTTCAATCACGTTGTTAAGCAGCAAATTGCTATATGATTGATTTTTCTCAATCGTTACGAGAAGATCCATGGCGATGGAACGTACATTTTTATTCGTTGAAGTCATCTTATTCTCCCAGCTTGCTTCCTAATGAAATTTTTGAACCCGCACCCCGTAAAAATTGTTCACATGGCATCTTCGTTTTCCCGGAAGGCTGAAGTTCGATGATTTTAATGGCCGTTTCATTACCCGTGCTAACCGTAAACCCATCTGAATCTATTTTTATAATGGTTCCAGGCTCTTGCCTCTTTAAGTCAGATGTCTTTTCGGTCCGCCATATTTTTATGACCTGGCCCTCCATCGTAGTAAATGCAACGGGCCACGGATTTAACCCACGGACATGATTATAGATTTCTTCCCCCGTTTTCTCCCAGATAATCTTTTCCTGCTCTCGCTTAATGTTTGAAGCAAATGTAGCTTCCGCCTCATTTTGCGGTTTTGGAGTAAGGCGACCTGCCAATAATAGCGGCAAGGTTTCTGATAATAAATTTGACCCTGCAGCACTTAACTTTTCATGAAGAGTACCGACATTGTCGTTTTCAGTTATGGGTACTTCCACACTCGTTAACATATCGCCCGCATCTAATTTCTCGACCATATACATGATTGTAACACCGGTCTTCTTTTTCCCTTGCATGATGGCGTAATGGATCGGGGCACCGCCGCGAAGCTCCGGCAATAGGGATGCGTGAACATTAATACAACCAAGTTTAGGTGCATCCAACAGCTTTTTCGGTAAAATTTGCCCAAATGCAGCAGTAACAATTAAATCCGGCTGTAATGAAAGGATTTTCGCAAGCTCTTCTTCTTGGCGAATTTTTTCCGGTTGAAAGACGGGGATCCCATTTTTTAATGCCTCCACCTTTACAGGTGGTGGTGTTAACACTTTTTTTCTTCCAACCGGCCTGTCAGGCTGGGTTACAACACCAATAACCTCATGGCCATCATGAATGATTTGCCGTAAGACAGGTACGGAAAAATCAGGGGTTCCCATAAAAACTATTTTCGTCATTCACTTTCTACTCCTTTTAACTCGTCTTCCTCTAGGTATCTCGTTACTTTTGTGGTAAATAATATTCCGTCAAGATGGTCGATTTCATGCTGAATGGCTCTTGCTAAGAACCCTTCTGCTTCGAGGGCATATTTCCTGCCTTTCCGGTCAAAGGCTTCAACCTTCACAAAATCAGGTCGCGTCACTTCTCCAAATAGTCCGGGAAAACTTAAACATCCTTCTGGCCCTGTTTGCTCGCCCGATGTTTTCAAGATGCGGGGGTTAATCATTTCAATTGTTCCTTGTTCATCGTCAATATCCACAATAGCTATACGCTCATCTAGACCAATTTGTGGAGCAGCTAGTCCGACCCCATCATACTCAATCATTGTGTCGTACATATCATCTAGAATTTTTGCCAGCTTCCGATCAAACTTCACTACTTCCGTGCAGGTTTGCTCGAGAATATCAGCTGGGTGGATAACAATTTTTCGTATCGCCAAGTCTGTTCCTCCATAATGCCAATCTTATGTTAGCAGCTTAATTTTTTTATATTTTTCTAAATATCATTTTCACCTAAAAATCGATTTCATAACCTTTTTACAGCTGGAATCTCCTATGTGTTTACATTAAAATATGTGGATTTACATCTATAGAAACCTGCAAACCAATTTTCGTATCTTTTTGGTATTGATCAAGGATAGTTTTTAGAGTATTTATTAGATTCGGTTCCCGTTTGTATTTTATCAGACATTGGTAGCGATATCTATTATTAATCCTAGGTATTGGTGAGGCAGCAGGTCCTAAGACGACTGCTTCCTTTGAAACGTGCGCGCGAACATAGCTTACAATTTTCTCCATCTCAGACACAACTGTGACCAGCTGCTCATGGCTGACCGTTATGAGAGATAGATAATAGAATGGTGGATAATGATGCATTTTTCGAATCATCATTTCCCGCTGATAAAAAAGATCATAGTCATGGTGACTAGCAAGCTCTATGCTGTAATGTTCCGGTGTATACGTTTGAATGATGACCTCTCCTGGCAATTGATGGCGTCCTGCTCGCCCGCTAACCTGAGTCAACAGTTGGAAAGTTTTTTCAGATGCTCGGAAATCAGGTAAATGCAGCATCGTATCAGCTGAAAGCACGCCTACTAACGTTATGTTTGGAAAATCCAATCCTTTAGCAATCATTTGTGTACCTAATAAAATATCTGCTTTTCCATCCTTAAAATCAGTTAATAGTCTCTCGTGTGAACCCTTTCGTCCTGTTGTATCAACATCCATTCGAATGACCCTTGCTTCAGGAAGAATTTTTCCAAGCTCCTCCTCTACCTTCTGTGTCCCTGTTCCAAAATAGCGGATATATTCACTATTACACTCGGGACAATGCTTCGGTACAAAACTTTCATAGCCGCAATAATGGCATTTCATTTGCTCAGTTACACGATGGTATGTCAGCGAGATGTCACAGTTCGGGCAATTCATCACATAGCCGCAGTCTCTGCACATCACAAAGGAAGAATGACCACGTTTATTTAAAAATAAAACAGACTGTTGCTTTTTCTCGATTCGATCTTTTAGCATTTCAAACAGCTTCCTCGAAAACATCGAGCGATTGCCATCACGGAGTTCCTCTCTCATATCAATGATCTCCACGGCAGGCAGGTTCTGATTGTTCATCCGGTTAGGAAGTGTTAATAGATGGTACACCTTTTTTTGTGCTCTGGCAAATGACTCGAGTGATGGGGTGGCACTGCCAAGTACAACCGGACAGTTATAGTTTAAAGCTCGTTCAACCGCCACATCTCTTGCATGATAGCGAGGCATTTCTTCCTGCTTATAGCTTGTTTCATGTTCCTCATCGATAATAATGATGCCGATATTTTCAAATGGAGCAAAAATCGCTGATCGTGCTCCAACAACGACTTTAACTTCCTTGCGCTGAATTTTCCGCCATTCATCATATTTTTCCCCAGCTGACAAGCCACTGTGTAAAACAGCCACTAAGTCCCCAAATCTTCCCTTAAAACGATTAACCATCTGTGGGGTGAGTGAAATTTCCGGTACAAGGACGATTGCTTCCTGGCCTTTTTCAATAACTTCTTGTATAGATTGTAAGTAAATTTCAGTTTTCCCGCTCCCCGTGACACCATAAAGTAAAAACACCTCATGATGATTCTGTTCAATTGCATTTAGAATCGGTTCGATAGCTGTTTGCTGTGCCTCCGTTAAAGGCAACGGCTTAGTTCGTTCAAATGTTCGATTTTCAAAGGGATTACGATAAACCTCCATTTCGAACTCTGTCAGCAGCTTTTTTTCAACAAGGGCTTTTACCGTTGATGCTGAAGTTTTAACATCGGCTACAAGTTTCTTTAATTCAACATCATTGAAATGTCTAGAAAAATAGCGTAATACTTGCCTTTGCTTTTCCGCATTTGCAGGGATCCGTTCTATTTCGTTATTTAATTCTGTAAGGGGTACGTTTGGGCGGACATATTTTCGCTTTTTTTTCTTAACCCGTTCCTTGACCATATAAATCACTTCTAAATGCCCTTTTGCTGCTTCTCTTTGTAACTGGGGAACTATTGCCTTTTTCAGAGCATCATCCCAGTCAAGCATATCAGCATTTTCAAAAAAAGCTTGAAGCGTTTCGGGTAGATCCTTGACGGCTAACCCATCAGCAAGCCTTACCTTTTTTTCGTATTTTGCTTTTAATGCCGCAGGCAGCATGACTTGATAGGCAAAAATTTTAAAGCAGAGGGTACTTTCAGTCAGCCAGTCACCGAGCTTCAATAATTCCTGGTTTAAAACAGGTTCTAAATCCATCGGCTCAATAATATTTCTTAACTTCTCAAACTCTGATTCTGCTTTTAAATCGACGACAAATCCTTGGATATTTCTCGGGCCAAATGGAACAATTACCCTCATTCCCGGCTGAATGACTCCACGCCATTGTTCTGGAATAAAATAATCGAAAGGCCTATCCGTTTGTTTTGTCGGAACATCCACAATTACACTAGCAATTTCCATTTTGGTCCATATCCTTCAAAAGTGAAGTAACTTCTTCGATAATCTTTCTTGCAACATCTGCCTTTGACATAAGTGGCAATTCGGTAATCTCTCCGGAACGCTTAAAAAGCGTGACAATGTTTGTATTTGTCCCGAAACCGGCACCCGTTGCTTTCACATTATTCGCCACAATCATATCAGCATTTTTCTTCGTTAATTTTTTTCTGGCAAATTCTTGCAGATTTTCAGTCTCTGCGGCAAAGCCTACAAGTACTTGATTCTTTTTTCTTTGCCCCAGTTCGAATAGAATATCTTTTGTTCTTTCAAGATCGATACTTGCGTCGCCTGCTTGCTTTTTCACCTTCTGGTCATAGGTAACTTTTGGACGATAGTCAGCGACTGCTGCAGTTTTAATTACAACATCAGCTGATTCATAGAATTTCAACACTGCGTTATACATTTCGTCTGCACTCTCAACCTTTACTAGTTCTACGCCAGCAGGAGCAGCTATTTGGACAGGTCCGGAAATTAAGACAACATCAGCACCATGTTTTTTCGCTTCTTCAGCTAGTGCAAAGCCCATTTTTCCGGTTGAATGATTGGAGATAAAGCGGACCGGGTCAATTTTTTCCCTAGTCGGACCTGCGGTAACGACCACCGTTTTTCCAGTTAGTAGTTTTCGTTCATCTTTGGCAAAAAATCTTTGGATCAACTCTACAATTTTTTCTGGCTCCTCTAGACGTCCTCTGCCAACATAGCCACAGGCTAGATAACCTTCGCTTGGTTCGATAAATTGATACCCGTACTCAGCCAAAATGGAAAGGTTTTTTTTCACTGCAGGATGGTCATACATATGCACATTCATAGCAGGGGCAATCCACACAGGTGAAGTTGCAGCAAGCATTGTGGTGGTAATCATATTATCGGCAATTCCGCCAGCTATCTTGGCAATTGTATTGGCAGTTGCGGGGGCAATCAAAATTAAATCTGCCCAGTCAGCCAAATCAATATGGGCAATTACATGCGGATTTTTTTCATCAAAGGTATCAGTGAATACTTCATTGCGGGATAATGCCTGAAAGGTTAAAGGGGTAACAAATTTTTCTGCAGATTCACTTAAAATCACCTTAATTTTTGCCCCAGCTTGAACAAGTTTACTTGTTAAGGCTGCCGCTTTATACACAGCAATACCTCCCGTAACACATAATAAAATTTTTTTATCCTTGATCATCACCTTAAATCCCTCACTTCTCGTCCACGTTATCTTCTTTTTATTATGCTAGAACTGCATTAAATTTTCATCATTTTCCTTTCGTTTTCGACAAATTTCCTGATAGGTAAATAAAAAAGGCTGACACTTTAGGAGTTTTCCTTTGTTGTCAGTCCTTCTTTCATGCTTTGATCTATTTCACGCAAAGCCTTAACGATTACTCAGCAGATGTTTCAGCTTTTTTGGAAATACGATAGGTAAGCTCACCACTATAAATTTCCTCTAATGCTCTTCCAACACATTTATAGGAAACATATTTTGGTAATCTTTCATCTCTTACCTGTGACATTACACGTGCACGCTTCGCGGCAACGGATACAAGGGAATATTTTGAATCAATTTTTTCTAGTAGTGAATCAATAGACGGATATAACATATTATTCAACCTCCAGCAATTTTTTATAGCGATGTTCTACTCGTTCTCTGCGGCAATGCTCAGCTGTTACAATCGCCTTCACACGTTCACACGCGAGTTCCACCTGGTCATTTTCAACGACATAATCATATAATTCCATCATTTCAATTTCTTCACGTGCAGTTAACATTCTATTATGAATGATATCCTCTGTTTCTGTTCCTCTAGTCACAATCCGATTCTTTAATTCGGTAAGACTTGGCGGCATCAAGAAAATAAATAACCCTTCCGGGAATTTTTTCCGCACCTGACGGGCACCCTTTACTTCAATTTCTAAAAAGACATCTTTTCCGGCATCTAAAGTTTCACGGACATAATCAACGGGGGTACCGTAATAGTTTCCGACAAATTCGGCGTACTCTAAAAGCTTTCCCTGCTCGATTAATTGTTCAAATTCTTCTCTTGTTTTAAAAAAATAATCTAGCCCATTCACTTCCCCCGCGCGTGGTGCACGGGTTGTCATAGAAATCGAGTACTCAAAAGCTGTATCGGGATGTGAAAAAATTTCTTTTCGAACCGTTCCTTTTCCAACCCCCGACGGCCCGGAAAGTACAATCAGCAATCCTTTTTCCTGCATATTTAAAAATCCTACCCTTCATCAATAGTTTCATCACGGTCCGTTAAGCGATGGGCAACCGTTTCAGGCTGTACAGCTGATAGAATGACATGGTCACTATCCATGACGATCACTGCTCGTGTACGTCGTCCATATGTAGCATCTATTAACGAGCCCCGATCCCGGGCATCCTGGATAATTCTTTTAATTGGTGCTGATTCCGGGCTGACAATGGAAATAATACGATTGGCAGAAACGATATTCCCAAATCCAATATTAATTAATTTAATCGACATGGTCACTCATCCAATCATTAATAATATATTTTGACCGTGTTAAACAGTTTCTAAACAAGTCCTATTCGATATTCTGAACCTGTTCTTTCAACTTTTCAAGTAAACTTTTTATCTCGACAACCTTTTTGGCGATATTGGAATCATTTGCTTTTGATCCAATCGTATTCGCTTCTCTGTTCATTTCCTGAACGATAAAATCGAGTTTTCTGCCAATTGGCTCTTGATCATTTAAAGTTTGCAAGAATTGTTGAATATGGCTTTTTAAACGGGTAATTTCTTCATTAATATCTGCTTTATCAGCAAAAACAGCTACTTCTGTTAAAATTCGCGTTTCATCTAATTGACCATTGACAAACTCCTGCATCCTTTTCGTAAGTCGCTCTTTAAAAGATTGAACAACAAGCGGAGCATATTTCTGGAGTTCAAATACATTTGCCTCTAATTGGGATGAAATAGCAAGCAAATCTTTTTTCAATTCTTCCCCTTCGGCCATTCGCATTTTTCTAAGTAATATTACGGCTTCTTCCACAGCAGAAAGAACTAAATTCTCAATTTCTTCATTACCAGCTTCACTTTCTTCAATATGTAAGAGGTCTGTACGATTAAGCAAATCCCTTAGAGTGATTGTTCCTTCTATCCCATATTTACTTCTCGCCTGCTCGATAAACTGATAATACTCTTCTATCAGCTTCCAATCAACGTGAACTTTGCGGCTGACGACCCCTTCTCCTTCAACACTTACATAAACCTCTACCCTGCCGCGGCGGATATGCTGATTTAGTTTCTTTTTTATTTTATCTTCTATTTTTAAAAGCTGTCTTGGCATCCGAATATTTATTTCAGAAAATCGGTGATTGACTGTTTTTACTTCCACATTTACTGAGAAGGCTCCAGAGACGGCCTTTCCTCTGCCAAAGCCTGTCATACTAATAACCATAACGTGCACATCCAATCTTTGAAAAATGATCGGCTTTCTATGTAATTAAAAAAGACAAAAGGTAATAGAATGGTTTCTATTACCTTTTGGATTATAACACACTTTATTTTGTTTTTCTTAACAAATATGACCCGGCTAGTAAAAAAGTTGGTATTGAAGAGAGTCCAACAATCAACAACCACTCTTTTGCTGCAATCGGCAATGTGTGGAATATTGGCTGTAATGGCGGATAATAAATGACAACTAACATTAACACGAGTGAAGAAATTACAGCCCAAACAAGATATTGATTCCCAAAAGGGTTTCTAGAGAGCACAGATTTTTCACTGCGGCAATCAAATACATGAATAAGCTGGGCCATAACAAGGGTCGCAAAGGCAACAGTCTGCGCATATGGCAGCTGTGACTGATCATTATGGTACACAATGATGAAGGCTAATAGTGTAACAAGACCAATCAGGAAGCCACGCGAAATCACCTTCCATCCTAATCCGCGTGAAAAGACGCCTTCATTCGGACTTCGAGGTCCCCTTTTCATCACATTCTCCTCTGGACGATCGAGACCGAGTGCCATTGCCGGCAGCCCGTCCGTCACCAAATTGACCCATAAGATTTGGATTGGTACTAGGGGCAGTGGCAACGCAAGCACCATTGCAAACAACATTACCAATATTTCACCCACATTGGATGCCAGCAGGTAGCGAACAAATTTACGGATATTTTCATAGATGTTCCTTCCCTCTTTTATTGCAGCCTTAATTGTAGCAAAATTATCGTCTAACAAAACGAGTGCTGATGCTTCCTTCGCGACATCTGTCCCGGTTATTCCCATTGCTACACCAATATCTGCCGCTTTGATGGCAGGAGCATCATTCACCCCATCACCTGTCATTGCAACAATATGTCCGCGATTTTGTAATGCTTTGACTATTTTCAGCTTATGTTCGGGAGAAACCCTTGCAAAAACAGAGACGTCATCGACGACTTCTTCAAGTTCTTCCACCGGCATATTAGATAATGCTTTGCCGTCAAGCACCCTGCTCTTTTTCGTCAAAATCCCTAACTGGGAAGCAATTGCTTCTGCTGTGATCACATGGTCACCAGTAATCATGACTGTTTTAATCCCAGCTTCCTTACATTCTTTTACCGCAGCTTTTACTTCAGGTCTTGGCGGATCGATCATGCCCTGGACACCAATAAAGGTTAATTTTTTTTCTGCTTCCTGCTCACTTAAGATGATGGTATTAGCTGGTATTGGCTTAAAGGCAATCGCAATCGTTCTGAGCGCCTGTGAAGCAAGACCATTTATCGCTTCTTGAACCTTTATATGTGTGTCTTTATTTAAATATTGTGTCCGCTCATCCCAAAGGATCGATTCACAAATACCTAAAATGACGTCAGGTGCACCTTTTGTTACGATGAAATGGCGGCCTTGTTTGTCTTTAACATGGATACTCATCATTTTTCTGGCAGAGTCAAATGGGAATTCATTAATAATCGTAAACTCATCTAATAATTTTGGACGATCAAAGCCTGCTTTCATTGCACTTACCAGTAAAGCACCTTCTGTGGGATCACCATCTAGTATGAAATCATCATCCTTTAAAACCAAGTCCGAATGGTTACATAGCATCCCGAAAATCAACATTTGCTGCAAGGCTTTTTCATGTTTAGGCAGAACTAATTGTTTGTTTCGATAAAAATTCCCCTGTGGCTGATATCCAACACCGTCAACGCTCCACGTTTGACCGCCGCTCCATAGGTGGGTAACGGTCATTTTATTTTGCGTCATCGTACCTGTTTTGTCGGAACAAATAACCGAGGCACACCCAAGAGTTTCAACTGCTGGCAGTTTCCTGACAATCGCATTCTTCCTAATCATTTTCTGAACACCAAGAGATAAGGCTACAGTCACAATCGCCGGCAGCCCTTCAGGTATCGCCGCAACTGCTAGAGACACCCCAGCTAAAAACATTTCATATAATTCGTGTCCACGCAATACACCCACTACAACGACAAGTACGGTTAACAGCAGGGCAACTGTGATTAAAATTTTCCCCAACTGCTCTAACCGTCGCTGTAATGGCGTTTCTTGTGACTCGGCATTTTGGAGTAAATCAGCAATTTGTCCCATAGCTGTTTTCATTCCGGTCGCAATGACAACTCCTACACCGCTGCCCCTTGTAATCATCGTGCCCATGAAGGCGATATTTTCCATATCACCGATTCCTGGATTAGGATTGGTTAAACTGTCAATATGTTTAGATACAGGGACAGATTCACCCGTTAAGGCAGATTCTTCAATTTCTAAGCTTTTAGATTCAATGATTCGGACATCAGCACCAATTCTGTCACCGCTAGCAAACTTCAAAATATCACCCATCACAATTTCCTTTGAAGGAACCTTTATCCATTTTTCATCCCGAAGGACCGAAACTTGTGGTGCCGATAATTCCTTCAATGCCTGCAGTGATTTCTCCGCTCTCCGTTCTTGGTAAAAACCAAGACAGCCGTTAATAATTACGATTGCGATGATGGCAATGGCATCAATATATTCGCCGAGCAACCCGGAAATCAAGGTTGCCGCAAGAAGCACTAAGACCATAAAATCTTTAAATTGACTAAAAAATAAGAGTAAAGCCGATTGCTTTTCTCCCTCGTGTAATTCATTTAGACCGTGTTGTTTAATTCGCTTTTCTACTTCTTCCTTTGATAATCCAGAAGAAAAGTCGGTTTCTAAGGCCTTTTCTACTTGATCTATCTTCATTTCATGGAATTTCATCCGACCATCTCACTTCCCCCTTTATTCATTCAGACTAGCTCTAAAGAAAGCTTATTCAGGGTCGTCCAAAAAAATGCTATGATTAACGTTATTGCAAGGGGAAAATAAGACAGTGTTTAGATAAGTAGGATATAATAAGGTGAAAAACTTTAAACAGTGGGGAGTTTTTCCATCCCCACTGGTTGTTAGTTGAACCTTTTGGATTTTACAGGGAGTTGATCCACACTAATCCTGATTTTTCATCTCATGGTTTTGAAGTGGGGATCTTACTGCCCGTTAATGCGGGATGTAATCATATATTGGAAGAAAAGGATGTTTTCGATGTCGTTTGATGGTCTATTTACAAAAGCTATGGTCGATGAGCTTGTTCTCTCCTTGAAAGGTGGACGAATCAACAAGGTTCATCAGCCCTATAAAAATGAAGTGATTCTTACCATTCGTGCAAATGGTGTGAATCAAAAACTTCTGTTATCTGCTCATCCAAGTTATGCCCGAGTGCAGCTTACAAATGAAGCCTATGACAATCCAAGTGAACCGCCAATGTTTTGTATGCTTCTTAGAAAGCATATTGAGGGTTACATTTTGGAGGATCTTTATCAGATTAACAATGACCGGATGATTATTTTTGAAATTAAGGGCCGGAATGAGATTGGTGATATAAGCTATAAACAATTAATTATTGAAATAATGGGCCGGCACAGCAATATCGTTTTGGTTGATAAAACGAGGAATGTCATTCTTGATAGCATCAAACATGTCTCTTTTGCCGTTAACAGCCACAGGGCAATTTTGCCTGGACAGCCTTATATTTTCCCTCCAGAGCAAAACAAGGTAAATCCATTTGAAGCAGTTGAAGAAGATATATTAAGGTCAGTTGACTTTATTGGCGGTATGGTGGATCGCCAGTTAGTCGAGCATTTTGCCGGAATTTCACCTATTTTTGCAAAGGAAGTTATTTTTCAAAGCGGTCTTGCAAATCGTACTACTGTCCCAGGGACATTTGTACGATTGATTAAAAAAATTGATGCAGGTGATATTTCGCCTGCGATAATATCAGCTAATGGAAAAGAAGCGTTTTATCTTTTTCCACTTGAGCATCTGAAGGGTGAAAAGAAAACCTTCAAGACCCTCAGTGAAATGCTTGACCGTTATTATTTTGGAAAAGCTGAACGGGACCGGGTTAAGCAACAAGGAAATGATATTGAACGCTTCATAAGCAATGAAAAAGAAAAGAATGAAAAAAAAATAGTTAAGCTTGAGAATACATTGAAAGAAGCGGAACGGGCAGAGCAGTTTCAGCGTTATGGAGAATTGTTAACAGCCAATCTATACGCAGTAACAAAGGGTATGAAGGAAATCGAAGTTCTCAATTATTATGATGATTTGGGAGGAACAATGGTGATTCCGCTTGATCCAAGAAAATCACCATCTGAAAATGCTCAAAAGTATTTCTCCAAATACCAAAAAGCGAAGAATGCTATTGCTGTGGTAGTTGAACAAATCGAAAAGGCTCGTGAAGAAGTTGCGTATTTTGATAATTTAATGCAGCAGGTCCAAGCTGCTTCTCCAAAGGATATTCAGGAGATTCGTGAGGAGCTTGTCGAGGGCGGCTATATCCGTGAACGCCAGAAACGAAACGGTAAGAAGATTCAGAATGTTAAGCCGGTGCTGGATCACTTTATTGCCTTAGACGGGACGGATATTATTGTAGGAAAAAACAATAAGCAAAATGATTATTTGACCAATAAGCTGGCGGCGAGGGATGAGATTTGGCTGCATACGAAGGATATTCCAGGCTCTCATGTAGTGATTCGCAGTAAAGAACCTTCTGATGAAACGATTATAGAGGCAGCTGTGTTAGCGGCATATTACAGTAAAGCGCGGAATTCTAGCTCGGTTCCTGTAGATTTTACAAAGGTTCGTCATGTCAAAAAACCTAGCGGTGCCAAACCAGGATTTGTAATTTATGACAATCAGCAGACGGTTTATGTGACACCGGATGAGGAATTGGTGTTAAAATTGAAAAAATAGAAAGGAAAGAGGGCATCCATTTTATTTTGGACACCCTCTTTTTTGATTTATCAGCGGATTCTTATGGTTTATCAGCGAATCCACATGATTTATCAGCGAATATAGAATTTTATCAGCGAATCAGTTTCCTAAAACTGTTTGCTCCATGAAGAAGGATCTTTTCTCCACATCAGCAGACTTTCCTGATCTTCTGAGCTGACATAGCCTTTTGAAATAGCTACATCGATTAATGTTGGAAAATCGGTTAGTGAAAAACTGTTGATTTCTGCCTCATAAAGTAACTGACTTCCTTTTTCAAGTCCATATGTAAAAATAGAGACAACCCCTAACACTTCGCAGCCTGCTTCTCTTAAAGCTTGCACCGCGGTGATCACACTGCCGCCGGTTGAAATGAGATCTTCCACGACAACCACCTTTTGGGCATGTTCCACTTTGCCTTCGATTTGATTTCCCTTGCCATGCCCTTTTGCCTTGGAACGGACATAACACATCGGCAGGTCCAATAGCTCACTTACCCAGGCAGCGTGTGGAATCCCCGCTGTCGCAGTTCCTGCAATTACCTCTGCAGCTGGAAAGTTTTCAAGAATAAGGTTTTGTAACCCTTTTGCAATCTCTCTTCTAACTTCAGGATAGGAAAGAGTCAAGCGATTATCACAATATATCGGTGATTTTAGTCCTGATGTCCAGGTGAATGGGTCTTTTGGTCTTAATGCCACGGCATTGATTTCTAATAGTTTTTCTGCAATTTTCTGTTTCATTGATGTACACCTCTCCATGCCCTCATCCATTGATCATAGCTTTTCACTGGGTCCATTGATCTTGTAATCGATCGTCCGACAACAATTGCACTTACACCTGCATTTCTCGCAAATTCTGGGGTAGCCACGCGTTTTTGGTCACCAACATGATCAGTCTTCATCCTGATTCCCGGACAAACGGTAAAAAATGAGCTGCTTGTTCGATTGTGAATTATTTCAGATTCCCAAGCTGAGCACACTACCCCATCTAAACCCGCATCTTTTGCTAGCGATGCATAATGTAATACTGATTCATTCAATGTAACGGGGATTAGTTGTTCTTTATTCATTTGTTCTTGTGATGTGCTGGTTAATTGGGTTACAGCGATGCAATTTGGACGTTTTCTACCTGCTGACGTTCCTGCCTCTAATCCCTCTAGTGCCGCTTCCATCATTTCTCTTCCTCCAGCAGCATGGACATTGACCAGGTCACATTCTAGTTGCGCAAGCCCCTTCATAGCACTTTTTACGGTGTTCGGAATATCATGCAGCTTTAAATCAAGAAAAATCTGATGTCCCTTTTCTTTTAATTGATGAACAATTGCTGGGCCTTCCTGGTAAAAAAGCTCCATGCCCACTTTTACAAAAAGCTTTCTATCTTCAAACGGTGTCAAGAAACGTTCAATTTCACTTTTGTTAGCAAAATCAAGCGCGATGATGAGTGAGTTTTCCATGCTCCTTCCAGCTCCTTCCCTTGCATTCACTGATATGTTCAAACCCTAATTTTTCTAAAAGCACTGGCAGTTCCTCAATGATTGTTGGACAGACAAATGGATCAACAAAGTTTGCTGTTCCAACTGCAACTGCACTCGCTCCCGCATAAAAATATTCGATGACATCCTCCGCTGATTGTACACCGCCCATCCCGATAATCGGAAGCGAAACGGCTTGGCTTACTTCATAGATCATCCGAATTGCCACCGGTTTAATCGCAGGACCTGACAATCCGCCTGTTCGATTAGCTAAAATTGGCCTGCCTGTCTTTAAATCAAGTCTCATGCCGACAAGAGTATTAATCATAGTTAGCCCATCAGCTCCGCCCTCTTCCACAGCTCTTGCCATCTCGACAATATTGGTAACATTTGGAGACAGCTTCACATATACAGGAACCTTAGATACCTCTTTTACCTTCCTTGTCAATTGCTTAGCAACCTCAGGAATCGTTCCAAATGCGATCCCGCCAGTTTTAACGTTCGGGCAGGAAATATTTATTTCTAAGGCATGAACATTTGCTGCCTTGGAAATTTCGCTCGCAACCGCGACATAATCTTCTTCAAGGGAACCGGCAACATTTGCAATGATTGGAACATCAAACTGTGAAAGCCATGGCAGTTCCTCGGACAAAACTTTTTCTAATCCGGGATTTTGCAGACCAATGGCATTGAGCATTCCGGCATCCGTTTCAGCGACACGTGGGGTTGGATTGCCAAATCTCGGCTCAACTGTTGTCGCTTTGATCATGATAGCTCCAAGTACACTTAAATCATAAAATTGGCTGTATTCACGTCCAAATCCAAAACAGCCCGATGCCGGCATAATAGGGTTTTTTAGGTTTAAACCAGGTAACTCAACATTTAAACGGTTCATATTACTACCTCCCCGGCACGGAAAACAGGTCCGTCACTGCAAACTTTTTTATAGGATACACCCGAAGGATCTTCTGCGGTTTTACAAACGCAGGCAAAGCAAGCCCCGATCCCACAGCCCATTCGTTCTTCTAAGGATAAGAACATCTTTTTATTAGAATAAAGTTGTTCAAGTGCTTTTAACATCGGTGTGGGGCCACAGGCATAGATACCATCGAAACCTAAATTTTTTATTACATCGGTTACATAACCTTTTATCCCATACGTACCGTCAACAGTGGTCACGTACGTTTCCCCATTTTTCAAAAACTCCTGTTCGTAAAATACGGCTGATTCCGTTTGAAAACCGAGAACGTGGATGAGCTTTACCCCTTTGGCTACTAGCTGCTTGGAAAGTTCGTATAGTGGAGGTACACCAATCCCCCCGCCGACAAGCAGCACTGTCTCCCCTATTTTCATTTCTTCAACCGGAAAACCGTTCCCTAACGGGCCGAGGATATCAATCTCCATTCCTGGTTTCATTTCAGATAGTTTTGTAGTCCCCTTGCCTTCCTTGCGATAAATCATCGTCAATTGCCCTTTCACGGAATTATACGATGAAATGCTGATGGGTCTCCGCAAAAGCGGGTCCAGGGCATCAGTAACCTTAATATGAACAAACTGCCCTGGAGCTTTGATTTGACTAACCAATGACGCTTTTACTGTTATTTCAAAAATATCCTCGGCAATTTCCGTTTGGCTGATAATTTGGCAAAGTTCTTTTTGAATCATACGAGGACGTCCTCCTTATTTGCAGCACCCATCGCTTCAGTGGAAAAATTCATCGACTCGATTACTCTTAAAATTGCATTTGCCGTATCTAATGAGGTTAAACAAGGAACACCGTTTTCGACGGCTTCCCGGCGAATTCGAAAGCCATCTCTCGCGGGCTGTTTCCCTTTTGTCAGAGTATTGATAATGAACTGCACTTCTCCATGATGAATCACATCCAATAAAGTCTGACCTTCCGAGCCAATCTTTCCAACAACCTTTACTTTCAAGCCAGCGGACTCAAGCACGGCTGCCGTACCACTTGTGGCCATTATGCGGTAGCCATTCGCAGCAAACCTTACTGCCAGTTTTAATGCTTCTTCCTTATCTTTATCTGCAACGGTAAACAACACCGTGCCAAACCTGTGAATATTCATACCAGAGGCAATCAGCCCTTTATAAAGTGCCTTTTCAAGGGTGATATCCTTGCCCATTACTTCACCGGTTGATTTCATCTCCGGTCCTAATGTGATATCGACACTTTTTAGCTTAGCAAATGAGAATACTGGAACCTTGACATAAACGCCATTTTTTTCTGGAACAAGCCCTGGCTGGTACCCTTGCTTAATAATAGAAATTCCTAGAATTGCTTTTGTCGCAATTTGCGCCATTGGTACATTGGTGATTTTACTCAAAAACGGAACAGTTCGACTTGAACGCGGATTGACTTCAAGAACGTATACTTGATTTCCTGATAAGACATATTGAATATTTAACAGCCCAATAATATTTAAGCCTCTAGCCAATTTTTCCGTATACTCAACAAGTGTTTGTTTCACATTCTCCGACAGTGACTGCGGCGGATATACAGCGATTGAATCACCAGAGTGAACTCCTGCCCGTTCAATATGCTCCATAATCCCTGGGATCAATACATGTTCCCCGTCACAAATGGCATCCACTTCGATTTCCTTCCCTGTTAAATACCTGTCGATTAAGACAGGATGTTCCGGATTAATTTTAACGGCATTCTCCATGTAATGAAGCAATTCTTGCCTTTGGTAGACGATTTCCATCGCCCTTCCACCAAGAACGTATGAAGGACGGACTAGAACCGGATACCCGATTTCCTCGGCAATGATAACAGCTTCTTCCACCGATAAAGCTGTTTTACCAAGCGGCTGCGGAATATTTAACTGATCTAGTGCTTGTTCAAATTTATCCCTATCCTCTGCACGGTCTAAATCCTCTAAGCTTGTTCCTAATATTTTCACCCCATGCTCGACCAGCTCAGCAGCAAGATTTATCGCTGTCTGCCCGCCAAACTGAACGACTACGCCAATCGGATTTTCCAAGTCGATGATTTGCATAACGTCCTCAATTGTCAGCGGCTCGAAATAGAGCTTATCTGAAATACTGAAATCAGTCGAGACCGTTTCCGGATTGTTATTAATAATGATCGCCTCATAACCCGCTTCTTTTATAGCTTTTACCGAATGGACAGTGGCATAATCGAACTCAATTCCTTGACCGATCCGAATTGGACCTGAACCTAGAACAATTACACTCTCCTTGCTGGTCACAACCGATTCATTTTCCTCTTCATAGGTACCATAGTAATAAGGTGTTTCACTCTCAAATTCAGACGCGCATGTATCTACCATTTTGTAAACAGGAATTATGCCCAATTCTTTACGCAAACTGTATATTTCGGATTCTGATCGATTCCAAAGCTCGGCAATTTTCTTATCGGAAAATCCCTTTTGCTTTGCTTCCTTAAGGAGTTCCCCGTCGAATGGGCAGGCTGCAAGCTTTACCTCAAGGTCAATAATACCTGCCATTTTTTTCAAGAAAAATAAATCAATTTTGCTCCATTGATGAATGGTTTCTATTGATGTCCCACGCTTTAAGCTTTCCGCAATATAAAAGAGCCTCTCATCTCCCGCTTTAATAATTCGTTTTTCAAGTAATTCATTATCAATATCATCTGCACCCTTTAATTCAAAATGATGGACATCACATTCAAGGGAACGGATGGCTTTTAACAGTGATTCCTCAAACGTCCTGCCGATGGCCATAACTTCACCCGTTGCCTTCATTTGCGTTCCGAGTGAGCGGTTTCCTGATTCAAATTTATCAAACGGCCACCGCGGGATTTTGGTCACGATGTAGTCGAGAGCCGGTTCGAAACAGGCATATGTTTTTCCAGTTACCGGGTTAAGCATTTCATCAAGAGTTAATCCAACTGCTATTTTAGCGGCAAGCTTTGCAATCGGATAACCTGTCGCTTTAGATGCAAGGGCAGAGGAACGGCTGACCCGTGGATTTACTTCGATAATATAATAATTAAAACTATATGGGTCTAAAGCAAGCTGAACATTACAGCCCCCTTCAATTCCAAGAGCTCGAATGATTTTTAGTGAAACGTTTCTTAGCAGCTGGTATTCACGATCGCTTAAGGTTTGACTCGGGGCTACAACGATGGAATCGCCTGTATGGACGCCCACCGGGTCGATGTTTTCCATGTTACAAACTACAATCGCGTTATCAGCGGCATCACGCATTACTTCATATTCAATTTCCTTGTAGCCTGCAATGCTTTTTTCAAGTAAACATTGATGTACGGGGCTATTTTTCAGTCCACTTGTGACAATTTCCTCCAGTTCATCATGGTTTCGGCAAATACCGCCGCCGGTTCCCCCAAGTGTATAGGCCGGGCGGACAATGACTGGGAAACCAATTTTTTCAACAAAAGCTTTAGCTTCTTCAATTTCATGGATAATTTCACTGTCTGGGACTGGTTCATTTAATTCATTCATTAAGCTGCGGAATAATTCTCGGTCCTCTGCTTGATTAATAGCCGTTAGTTTTGTACCTAAAATTTCAACTTCACACTCTTCTAGGACTCCCGATTTTGCAAGCTCAACAGCAAGGTTCAAACCGGTTTGACCTCCAAGCGTAGCTACTAAAGCATCAGGACGTTCCTTGCGAATAATCCGACTGACAAATTCAACTGTTAATGGTTCAATATAAGTTGCATCGGCGATTTCTGTATCTGTCATGATCGTTGCTGGATTTGAGTTTACGAGAATGACACGATAACCTTCCTCCTTTAGCGCCATACAGGCCTGAGTGCCGGCATAATCAAATTCTGCAGCCTGACCGATGACAATTGGTCCTGATCCAATGACTAAAATGGAGTTTATATCTGTACGTTTTGGCATGTCGCTGTTACCTCCTGTTTTTCAGCCTCAATCATAGCAAGAAATTGTTCAAATAAGTTGTTTGCATCTTCTGGTCCCGGAGAAGCTTCTGGATGGTATTGAACCGTAAAGGCCGGATAATCTAAATGTTTTAAACCTTCAATCGTACCATCGTTCAAGGCTGTATGGGTTACCGCTAATCTAGTTTGATGCAAAGATTCTGTTTCTACTGTGTATCCATGGTTTTGCGAAGTAATGGCAATTTTACCTGTAGCTAGTTCCTTGACGGGATGGTTTGAACCACGGTGGCCAAATTTCATTTTCACCGTATTCGCACCACAGGCCAAGGCAAATAATTGATGCCCTAAGCAAATTCCAAATATCGGAACCATTCCTAGCACTTGTTTAATCATATGTGTGGCTTCAGGAACATCCTTGGGATCTCCAGGTCCATTTGAAAGCATGATTCCATCCGGGCGCAATTGCAGGATTTCATCTGCCGTTGTATGGTATGGAACAACGATGACATCACACCCGCGCTTATTTAATTCTCGTAAAATACCATGCTTCATGCCAAAATCAACAAGAACAATTCGTTTCCCGCGGCCAGGGCTCGGATATGAATTTTTTGTCGACACTGTTCTGACTTGGTCAATCGGAAGTCTTGTCTGCCGTAATCTGCTAACAACCTCATACGGATCTCGATCAATACTGCAGATTGCACCTTTTAATGTTCCGTACTGACGAATAATTCTTGTTAATTTTCTAGTATCAATCCCGGCAATTCCGGGAATTTTTTTCATTTTAAAATATTCATTGATGGTAAATTCACTGCGCCAATTGGAAGGGAAGTCGGTCACTTCCTTGACAATAAATCCTTTCACTGCGGGATTAATCGATTCAAAATCATCACGGTTGATCCCGTAATTTCCGATTAACGGATAGGTAAGCATGACTATTTGGCCGCAATAGGAGGGATCCGAAAGAATCTCTTGATAACCCGTCATCCCGGTATTAAAGACAACTTCGCCAATTGTATCCATATGACTGCCAAATCCGTCCCCGATAAAAACCGTTCCATCTTCTAAAATTAGCTGTGCTTTCATGCTGTAACACATCCCTTTTCCCATACTATCTGACCACAAGCAATCGTCATTTCCGGCCAGCCTTTACATTTCCAGCCTGTAAATGGGGTATTTCTCCCTTTGGATTGGAACTCGCTTGGATTAATTTCTCTTTCTTCATTCAGATTAAGAAGAACGAGATCCGCAGGAGCCCCTACTTCAATTTTCCCATATGGAAGGGCAAAGCTTTCGGCTGGCTTCTTCGTTAAAAAGCTGATTAATTGATCTAAAGAAATAATTCCTTTTAACACAAAATGTGTATATAGAAGTGGGAATGCGGTCTCTAATCCGACAATCCCGAACGGTGCCAATTCCATTCCTTCATTTTTTTCTTCAAGTGTATGTGGTGCATGATCAGTAGCAATGAAATCAATTGTTCCATCAAGAAGGCCTTCGATTAACGCTGCACGATCTGCAGCATCCCTGAGCGGTGGATTCATCTTATAATTTGTATCAAGACCTGGGATATCGTCTTGTGTTAATAATAAATGGTGCGGGGTAACTTCCGCAGTGACATTGATACCCGCTCGCTTGGCATCCCTGATGACACGGACAGACTCCTTCGTACTGACATGACAGACATGGTAATGACAGCCTGCTGCCTCAGCAAGTAAAACATCTCTGGCAATCTGGACTGATTCACACACTGATGGGATTCCGTTTAAATCGTTTCGTTTCGCGAATGAACCCTCGTGCACGCAACCTTTATTGATTAGGGTGTTTTCTTCACAATGGGCAACAATGGCCATATTTATTGCTGCTGCTTTCCTCATGGCATCAAGCATCATGCTCGCCGATTGCACCCCTACACCATCATCCGTAAAGGCAAACGCCCCAGCGCTTTTCAGTACCTCAAAGTCTGTTAATTCCTGACCAAGCAGCCTTGTGGTAATAGAGGCATAAGGTAAAACCCGCACATGGGCCTTCTCTTGAATCAACTTTTGTAAGTTGTCCATGTGGTTTTTGGTGTCAGGCACCGGTCTGGTGTTTGGCATGGTTGCAACAGTGGTAAATCCTCCTTTTGCTGCGGCCATTGTTCCGGTTGCGATCGTTTCTTTTTTTTCGCCGCCAGGCTCGCGGAGGTGGACATGTAAGTCGATAAATCCCGGTGAGACAACCATTTCCGATGCGTCCACAGTACGGTCTACCTCTGCATTAATCTTCTTTTCTATTTTCGTTACAATTCCATTTTCTATTAAAATATCTGTCTTATCATTTTGACCGTTAGATGCTATGTAATTTGTGTTCTGGATAAGCAGTTTCATATTGATTCCCTCCCATTAAACTTTCGATAGACCGTTTTAAGGCAGCCATTCTGACATAAACACCGTTTTCCATTTGCTTAAAGATTCTTGAGCGTTTGCATTCTACTAGGCTATCAGCAATTTCCACATTTCGATTTACTGGTGCGGGATGCATAATAATGCTATTTGGCTTCATGCTCTTTTCTCTGTCTAATGTAAGACCAAATTGGCGATGATACTCCGAAGCTGTAAAGCTTCCCTTCTTTTGATGCCGTTCATGCTGGACCCTTAGCAGCATAACGACATCTGCCTCTCTGATTGCTTCATCAATTGGTTTAAATCTTGCTGTATTTAAACTGTGGTAATCGAACCATTCTTCCGGTCCGGAAAAAATAACATCTGCACCAAGCCTTGTTAAAGCATCGGCATTTGACCGTGCAACTCTGCTGTGACTTATGTCTCCAATAATCGCTATTTTCAAGCCATCAAATCGACCATACTCCTGTTGGATGGTTAACAGGTCAAGGAGCGACTGTGTTGGATGATGGCCACATCCATCCCCGCCATTAAGAATCGGGATATTAATTTTTCCAACCAAATCATCAAAATAACGATCCTGCCCATGGCGAATGACGATTGCATTGACCCCAATCGATTCCAGTGTTTTAACCGTATCGTAAAGTGTTTCTCCTTTTTGAACACTTGAAGTTTCCACTTCAAACGGAATGACACCTAAGCCTAACCTTCTTTCCGCTACCTCGAAACTACACTTTGTTCTTGTACTTGCTTCAAAAAATAGGTTTGCAGCAAACATTTGCTGTTCCGGCCTCCAGAGCATTCCTTCCGAAAACCTTTTGGCATCCTCAAGTAATTGACAAATTTCCTCTACCTTTAACTCATTTGTGGTTAGTAAATGATGTAACATCCTATTTCCACCTTCCTCTCCTAACATAAAAATGCACCCTGATTCATCTATCAGGGTGCATTGAATTCAAGCTTAACCATTTTTATCAAACTGGTTTTTTTAGCTTAACACCCTTTTAAGCCTCTCTGGACCTAGTTAAAAGGTAACTTTATTATGCTGTTTTTTGGTCTTCTTTTGTTTCCTCTCCAAACATGTCATCACTCACTGGCTGTCCGCCTGGAAGAATAAGGTTTAACACTACACCTAAGATTGCTGCTAACGCCATCCCTTGGATTTGGATATCTTTAATAGGCAGCTTAAGGATGGCCCCGCCAATTCCGATAATCAGAATCACAGATGCAATCACCAAGTTTCGTTTATCATCAAAATCAATTTTACTATCGACTAACATCCTTAATCCTGAGGAAGCGATAATACCAAACAGAAGGATGGAGACACCGCCCATGACAGGTGTTGGAATGGTTTGGATTAAAGCAGTAATTTTGCCGACAAATCCGAAGATGATTGCTAATACTGCTGCACCTGCTAGTACGTACACACTATAAACCCGAGTAATCGCAAGGACGCCGATATTTTCACCGTAGGTGGTTTTTGGCGGACCCCCGACCAATGCTGATATAATTGTTGCTGTTCCATCACCAAGGATGGAACGATGTAAGCCTGGTTCTTTAATGTAATCTCGACCGACTACCTTACTAAGGATTAACTGGTGGCCGATATGTTCGGAAATGGTAACTACGGCTACAGGTACCATTAACCAGAAAATGTCCCATGTGAATTTTACTTTATAGCTGACAAATGGAATTATAAATTCCGGCATTTCCAGCCAATCAGCTTTCATGACCGGTCCAAAATCAACGATTCCCACCATTAATGCGTAAATATAACCAACAACAATGCCTGATAATATCGGGATAATGCTTAATATTTTTTTTGCAAAAATCGAGAAGATGATCGTTGCAGCAAGAGTGACCAACGCCACAGAGAAATGAAGCATACTATACTTTCCTGCTGGGTTATTCATTGCCATTCCCACTGCTGTTGGGGCGACAGACAAGCCAATAACTATGATTACAGGTCCAACCACAACAGGCGGCAGAAGCTTCATTATCCAACGATGTCCTGCTTGGCTGATAATCAGAGCGATAATCGCATAGACTAGACCAGCTAGGAAGGTTCCAACCATAGCCGCTCCAGGACCCCCTCCGGCTTTAGCCGTAATAACAGGCGTAATAAAAGCAAACGATGAACCAAGATAGGCTGGGACTTTGAATTTTGTTATTAACAAGAAAGCCAATGTTCCTAGTCCGCTTGAAATTAGAGCAATTGCCGGACTTAAGTCAGTAAGATAAGGGACAAGGATCGTCGCTCCGAACATCGCGAATAAATGCTGAACACTTAATGTAAGCCACTGAGATAGTTTTGGTTTATCTGATACGTCTAGGATGGGTTTTTTGTTCATTCTGATCTCCCCTGTTTCCTGATTTATTTTTTTATTTTTACTCTTTTTTAATAAAAAAACCCTCTTTGTCCGTATAGGTACAAAGAGGGTTTAGAAATTGCCGTACTTAAATAAAACAACCGGCTATTTCCCCTTTGTCAGCCTCACGGGACTGCATTTAAAAGGGTTGCTATTTATTTGTCAAAAATGCTTACTTGATCAAGCTGATCCACTTCAGCAAGCTCGACCACAATCTTTTCTTCACTTGAAGTCGGAATGTTTTTTCCCACATAATCAGCACGGATTGGCAGTTCGCGATGGCCCCGGTCCACTAACACTGCTAGTTGTATCGTTGCAGGCCGCCCAATATCCATTAATGCATCAAGACCTGCCCTGACCGTTCTGCCTGTATATAAAACATCGTCAACAAGAATGACTTTTTTTTCGCTTATATCAATTGGAATATCTGAACCTTTTACAAGTGGTTCTTGGTTTTCTGTTCTTTTCGTTAAATCATCACGGTAAAGGGTAATATCTAATTCACCAACTGGAATCGACTTCTTTTCAATCTCAGCAATTTTTGTCGCAAGTCTTTCTGCAAGAAAAATACCTCTCGTTCGTATACCCACAAGCAGGCAATCATCGATTCCTTTGTTTTTTTCAATAATTTGGTGGGCAATCCTTGTCAACGCTCTTCCGATTGCCTGTTCATCAAGAACAAGTGCTTTTTGGTTCATATTACACCTTCTTTTTTTTAAATAAAAAACCTCTCACCGGTTTTGGCGAGAGGTGGACAAGTTAATTTACATGATATAGGCATAGATTGCCTACTATCTTTAACCGTTTCCTTCTCAGCCTCACGGGACCGAATTAAAGGCTTATTAAACTATAGCTAGTTTACTTTAAAATTAGGCTCACGTCAACGATTATTTCGGAGTTGATCAAGCAAACGTTCAAATTCCGCTGGAAGCGGAGCTTCAAATTCCAAATATTCGTTGGACCGGGGATGGCTAAATCCAAGGACACCTGCATGCAAGGCCTGTCCATCAATATCAAGTGTTTTTTTGGGGCCATACTTTGGATCACCGGCAAGAGGATAACCGATATATTTCATATGAACGCGTATTTGATGGGTTCTGCCTGTTTCTAATTGACACTCCACGAAAGTAAAGTCCTTAAAACGCTCCAGCACCTGAAAATGGGTAACGGCATGCTTTCCGTTATCAACAACCGCCATGCTTTGACGGTCTTTTGTATCCCTGCCAAGCGGGGCATCAATCGTCCCAAAGTCATGAGGAATGACCCCATGAACAATTGCTCTGTATTTACGGGTAACTGTTTTTTCAACTAATTGGTTCACAAGGCTTTCGTGGGCCATATCGTTTTTAGCAACCATCAACAGACCTGATGTATCTTTATCAATACGGTGAACAATACCTGGTCTTAACACTCCATTAATACCTGATAAATCTTTACAGTGTGCCATTAAGCCGTTAACAAGCGTTCCAGACATATGACCTGGTGCAGGATGAACAACCATCCCCCGCGGTTTGTTTACAACTAACACATCTTTATCTTCATAATTTATTTCTAAATCAAGTTCTTCAGGCAGTACATCCAATTCCTCTGGTTCTGGAATTATGATATCAATTTGATCATTAAGGCTACATTTATAATTGGTCTTTACAGTTTGCCCGTTTACTAGGACATTCCCATCCTTAATCCATTGCTGAACCTGAGTTCGTGACCATTCTTCGTTCAGTCCAGAGATTACCTTATCAATCCGATCTCCTTTTTGCACCTCAAGAATGGTGTGTTCCATTTTCTCCATACGTTTTCTCCTTTGTTTCTCTCTCATCACGCAACATTTGAATCATCAGCAGGATAACACCGATCACTAAAGCTGAATCCGCAATATTAAAGACCGGAAAATTATAACCGAAAATATACGTATGAATAAAGTCGACTACTTCTTTACGAAGGACACGGTCAATAAAATTACCAATTGCCCCCCCGAGCATAAAAGCTAATGATACTCCTAATAACCATTTACCCTTTGCTTCCTTGTGAAGATAATACATTATTGCGATAATGACAGCGATCGTAATTACATAAAAGAACCACATTCGACCTTGAAGGATTCCCCATGCTGCTCCGCTATTGCGGTGTGAAGTAATATACAAAACTTTATCAATGATGGTGATACTTTCCCCTAAATACATGTTGTTAACAATTAACCATTTTGTAATCTGGTCTAATAAAATAACAAAAATAGCGATTAAGTAATAAAACACTAAGAAATACCTCCACATCAACCTAAACTTACTGTCTAGTTCCAGCGCCCTGCGACAAGTGTACTGATCCACTCCTCCTTACGATAAATCAACATCGAATCGCTATCGATCTCCGTGTTCTTTTATCTCTGTCGTGAACGGTCGAGTCCATACATTGCTAAAGGGATGCTTCCATTTTTCGTACTCTTAGCATTTTAGCATACTTTAACGCCAAACAACAATGTAACATTCTAAAAATAGCTAGTAAATCGGTTTTTTGTAATACACTTCCAAATTTTCAGAATCCTCTATTGACTTTAATGTTGGGATCATTTTTAATAAATAATCTGGCATCATTTCACCAGAAATTTCACATTGACCAAAATTTCCTGTTTTAAATTTTTTTAATGCTGCATCAACGTCTTCAAGTTCTTCTTCCAGAATAGAAGTTAACCAACCTTGCTTTTGTTGGTTTTTAAGCGATTTTTCAATTTCTGCTTGGGTTTGACGGAGTTCCAAAAACAGCTGTTCCTGCATGGCTTTCATAGTTGTTACCTCCGTTGCTTTGTCATTTGTCTTATTATTTCCGGCAGGAAACAGCTGAAACGGGAAAACATTTGACATCATCAACAACAATTAGCGATAGAGGATAAATAATGAAAAAGCCCCGAGGTTAACTCAGGGCTTTCTTATTATGCTAGGTGTGAGTAGTTTTCTTTTACAACATCAGCGCAGCGAGGGCATAGGGTTTTATGTTCTGGATTTTGACCTACATCTGGTGTCACAATCCAGCATCGTTCACAAGTTTCACCTTCAGCCTTGGTAACTATGATAGCTGCTGTTTCAAATTTAAGCGCATTTTCGGGAGCTTCCTCATACGGTCCGGCCACTTCAAATGCAGAGACGATAAACAGCTGTTTCAAATTTTCTTCAATCGATTCTAATAGTGCCTTCGATTTATCATTAACAAAAAGTGTTACTTTTGCTGTTAATGATTTACCAATTACTTTGTGATTTCGGGCTTCTTCAAGAGCCTTTAATACATCATCACGAAGCTTCATAAATGCTGTCCATTTTTCTTCTAGTTCTTTCGCACCCGCAAGCTCCTGATGTTCTGGAAGGTCGGTAAGTTGGACACTTTCTTCTTGGACATTAGGAATGAACTTCCAAACTTCATCTGCAGTATGTGAAAGAATTGGCGAAACCAATTTTGTTAGGGCAAGCAGCGACTCATATAAAACAGTTTGAATCGCACGGCGCTCGTGGTGGTTAACCGCTTCAATGTATAAAACATCTTTTGCAAAATCAAGATAGAAGGCACTTAGATCAAGGGTACAAAAATTATTCACTGCATGATAAATGCCTGCAAATTCATAATTTTCATAGGCATTGCGAACATATTTAATCAGCTTATTCAATTTTACAAGCATAAATTGATCAACTTCACGCAAGTTTTCGTATTCAACCTTATTTACTGCTGGATCAAAATCGGCTAAATTCCCAAGCAGGAAGCGGAAGGTATTACGGATTTTCCGGTAAACCTCAGCAACCTGTTTCAAGATTGCATCGGAAACACGAACATCTGCCTGATAATCAACGGAAGCAACCCAGAGTCGTAAAATATCAGCTCCTAATTGATTCATTACTTTTGCTGGTACAACGACGTTTCCGAGTGACTTGCTCATTTTTCTGCCATCACCATCAAGAGCAAAGCCGTGGCTTAGGACACCTTTATATGGTGCTTTTCCCGTTACTGCTACTGCCGTTGACAAGGAAGAGTTAAACCAGCCGCGGTATTGGTCTGATCCTTCAAGATAAAGGTCAGCAGGGCGGACTAAATCCTCTCTTTCAAGAAGTACGGCTTGATGTGATGAACCTGAATCAAACCAAACATCCATGATATCCGTTTCTTTCGTAAATGTGCCATTAGGACTTCCTGGATGGGTAAAGCCTTCTGGCAGTAATGCCTTTGCTTCACGTTCAAACCAAATATTCGAACCATTCTCGCGGAATAGGTGGGATACATGATTAATTGTTTCATCGGTAATAATTTCTTCACCGTTTTCAGCATAGAAAACAGGAATCGGTACACCCCAAACCCGCTGACGAGAAATACACCAGTCACCGCGGTCACGCACCATATTAAATAGTCTTGTTTCTCCCCAAGCAGGTACCCACTTAGTTTCCTTAACTGCCTCAAGTAAATCATCTCGGAAGTCTTTAATGGACGCAAACCATTGAGCTGTTGCACGGTAAATTACCGGTTTCTTTGTTCTCCAATCATGTGGATAGGAGTGAGTAATAAACGATAATTTTAATAGGGCACCAGCTTCTTCTAAAGCCTGTGCAATCGGTTTATTTGCCGTATCGTAAAATAAGCCTTCGAAGCCAGGTGCTTCGCTAGTCATAACACCTTTATCGTCAACAGGGCAAAGAACATCTAAGCCATATTTCTGACCAACATAGAAGTCATCTTCCCCATGACCCGGAGCAGTATGAACACAACCTGTTCCAGCGTCAGTCGTGACGTGTTCACCTAACATAACTAATGAATCACGGTTATATAACGGATGGGTCGCTACGATATTTTCTAATTCCGCACCTTTGACCTTTTGGACAACAGCAGCATCCTCCCAGCCAATTTCCTTCGTTACTGCCTCTAAAAGAGCTTCAGCAACTAGGTATTTACTACCATTTACCGCAATCACCACATAAGTTAAGTCAGGATGAACGGAAATTCCCAGGTTCGCAGGAATTGTCCATGGGGTAGTTGTCCAGATGATAATTTGTGTATCAGTATCCAGAACACCTTTTCCATCTTTCACCTTAAACCCAACATAGATCGATGGTGAGCGTTTATCTTGATATTCAATCTCAGCTTCCGCTAATGCTGATTCACTTGATGGGGACCAATAAACAGGTTTAAGACCTTTATAGATATAGCCCTTTTTAGCCATTTCACCGAACACTTTTATTTGCTGTGCTTCGTATTCAGGCTTAAGGGTAATGTATGGATTTTCCCAATCACCGCGAACACCGAGACGCTTAAATTGGGCACGCTGATTATCAATTTGTTCAAGAGCATACTTTGTACAAAGCTCGCGGAATTCAGCAACCGTCATTTCTTTTCGTTTGACACCTTTATTGGTTAATGCCTGTTCAATCGGCAGTCCGTGTGTATCCCAGCCAGGGACATATGGGGCATGGAAGCCGCTCATTGATTTATAGCGGACAATCATATCTTTTAGAATCTTATTAAGGGCATGACCCATATGAATATCCCCATTTGCATATGGAGGTCCATCATGTAAGACAAACATTGGCCGGCCCTTCGTCCGTTCTTGTACCTTTTGATAAATATTCATTTCTTCCCATTTTGTCTGAATTTCAGGCTCTCTTTGGGGGAGGTTTCCACGCATTGGAAATTCAGTTTGCGGCATTAATAACGTATCTTTATACTCCATTTTTTCTTCCTCCTGTATATCTGTACATAAAGTGGAACAGAATGACCATTTTCCCAATAAAAAAACCCTCTCATCCCAAAAAAGGGACGAGAAGGTTTGACTCCCGCGGTACCACCCTGATAGATAGCCGATTTAAAATCGTTCTATCCGCTTTACCATTCGTAACGTGAATAACACGCCTGAGCCTACTGCCCTTTCATTTGGGTTTCGGTCTGGAACTCGAGGGTGATTTTCCAACTTTTCAACTTTACCGGGCTTTCACCATCCCCGGCTCGCTCATAAAGCATTAGAAAAATTGTACTGTCCCTTTCATCGTCAATTTCCATTCTATATACCTATGTTTAAAAATTATATGCTAAAAAAACACATTTCGTCAAGCTAAGGAATCTTCTTCTTGATGAATTTTTAACTCTGATGCATCTACCTCATATTCTAATAAATGATCCCAATCATCCGTATTCAGCATATCAAGCTGTGCTTCAATCAACATTTTGAATCGTGTTCGAAACACTTTTGACTGCTTCTTTAAATCCTCGATTTCAAGCGCAATTTTTCTCGCTTTCGATAAAGATTCATTTACAATCCGATCCGCATTTTTCTCTGCTTCTTTAATAATTAACTTTGCTTCCTTTTGGGCATTACGTTTTACATCTTCGCCTGCTTCTTGAGCAATAACGATGGATTTGTTGAGTGTTTCTTCTATATTCTTAAAATGGCCAAGACGCTCTTTCATCTCATTCAATTGCTCTTCCATTTCTTTTTTTTCTCTGAGTACTAGTTCATAATCCTTAATGACTTGATCAAGAAATTCGTTCACTTCATCTTCATCGTACCCGCGAAAACCTTTATTAAACTCTTTATTATGAATATCTAACGGCGTTAACGGCATTGATGCCACCTCCATACAATCTGTACATCTATATGTATAAGCAAATATTCGACAAGTTTTTCGAAAATCCTGCTTTTTAATGAATTATTTTTGTTTCTCGAAATTAATTCGCCATTTTTCTTTTTTGGTTTTACCGTCAATTCCGATCATTTTTGCCCTTCCAAATCCTCTTACTGAAATCATATCTCCAGCTTCACAAATAAATGAAGGATTTTCAATTAATGTCCAATTCACTTTAACAAGCCCCTGTTGAATGAACAATAGTGATTTTTGCCTTGATACTTGATAAATACCAGAAATAACAGTATCCAGACGTAATGAAGATACTGTTAAATCCTGTTCTTCCCATAATTCTTTTGCGGCAATGGCATTTGCAATATTCGTTTCAACCAATTTTACCCCAGCCCTGCCGATCGATTCGACATTGCTTTTTATATAGTCACTTATTTCCTTTGCTGAAAAAAATTGAATCTGACCATCCTTTTTAAGGATGTCTCCAAATTTCCCTCGCCTTAGCCCTAAAGACATAAGTGTCCCTAAAACCTGCCTGTGTTCAATTGTTACGAACTTCGTGGGATAGTCTATTTCAAATAGGCAGATTTGGAAATCATTTTCTTTAGCAGTCAAATACTCTGGGAAAATATAAGCCCTTTTTCGTTCCACATCTTGACTGCCGCCAAAAAGCTGGTACCTAACCTCGCCATTTTCACCAATTAGCATTTTAAGAATATGCTGCTCTCTGGGATCCAGAAAATCAGTTAGCTTAGGGGTATGCTGTGTCTCAACATAATTTTTCCAATGCAATACCTGGTCTATATATTCTCGTTCTTCCGGCCTGAAATGTTGATAAATATTCATTATTGAAAACACAACCTAAATAAATTAATTCTTACACAAGCCATAAATATAAACTGCGCAGCCCGCTTGTGGCAAAGTTCAATACAAGAAAGGCAACAATTGGAGAAATATCCATCATCCCAATCGGTGGAATTATTTTTCTAAATGGCTCTAAATATGGTTCGCAGATTCTTGCTAAGAATTGACCAATAGAGGACTCTCTTGCATTTGGAAACCATGACATTAATATGTAAATAATTAATGCCCACGAATAAATCTGGATTATCTGCTGCAATAGACTAAAAACAAATGCCATTTACATTACCACCTTGTATTTTGATTTTCATGTTCTAGGATTAATTCTGAAATATTCCCAGATACCTCGACATTATCAGGAGTACATAAAAAAATACTTGAACCGATTTTTTGAATGTCTCCTCCAATGGCATAAACTACCCCGCTTAAAAAGTCGATAATTTGCCGGCCTTGTTCATTATCAATGCGCTGCAGGTTCACTACAACCGCACGGCGATTTTTTAATTGATCGGCAATCTCTGCTGACTCTGAATAAGCTCGCGGCTCCACTAATATTACTTTTGACGACTTAGCGACATTTGAAGAACTAGTAGACTTTTGTACGCTTTGAAGACTGACAACATTTTGACTTTTCACTGGCTGTTGTTTTTGTTTTACTGGTTCAACCGCCTCTACATACTCATCATTGTTATCATCATATTCATCATCTAAAAAGAAAAATGTTTTTAGTTTTGATTTAATCGTCATTTTTTTCTCTCCTAACCATTTTCACCTACAAGTGCTGTGCCTATTCTAACCATTGTTGCCCCTTCTTCAATAGCAATTGTAAAATCGCCCGACATTCCCATCGACAGCTCTGTGCAAGGCGCAAAATTTAAATGTAAGGCTTGAACTTGATCGCGAAGTTCCCTTAGTTTTCGAAAACAGTCACGAAGAATCTGTTCATCATCTGTGAAGGGTGCCATAGTCATTAAACCTTCCACACTAATATTTTCAAATGGCTGCAGTGATCCAATAAAAGAAATTGCTTCATCAGGGGATAAACCATGCTTTGATTCTTCACCAGAAATATTGACCTGTACGAGACATTTTACCTTATGATTTGCTCGCTTATTGATTTCTTCAGCAAGTGAAAGTCGATCTAAAGAATGAATGTAGTCGACCTTATCAATTATATTTTTTACCTTGCGTGTTTGAAGTGTACCAATATAGTGCCAATGGGGCTTGTCCTTTAAAACTTCCCACTTTTCAAGCAGCCCGTCATCACGGTTTTCACCAAGATTTTTTATCCCTGCGTCTAGCGCTTCACTTGCTCTTTCAGTGCTAACATATTTTGTTACAGCAATCAATTTCACTTCATCAGCGGTCCGATGGACTTTTAGGCATGCCTCATTTATTTGTTGATTAATTTGTTTTAGTTTTTCAGCTACTCTCATAAACGATCCACAGTCTCCTTCCAGCCAATAAAGCTCAGCATTCTTCCAGTCTTACCTTTATCGCGGCGGTGAGAAAAAAATTCCTCATGGTTACAGCTAGAGCAAAATTGAGTTTGAAGAATATTTTTATCTGGAACACCCGCTGCGAGAAGAATTTGCCTGTTTAATTCACGTAAATTTAATGAATATTGCCCTTCTTTAACTAAATTATAGGGTATTACTGCGTCATCTTCTAGTGATTTATCCACTAAGTTAATAACGTGCTCATCTACAATATAACATTTTTCACAAATAGATGGTCCAATTGCGACAAAAATCTGTTCAGGTTGAATTCCTTCCCTGCCCCAGGCCATTATCATTTGCTTTGCGATTTGCCCGACTGTCCCTTTCCAACCAGCGTGTGCCGTACCAATCATCTTTTTTTCAGGTGCAATAAAAAAAAGAGGGACACAGTCGGCAAAGCAAAGCGTTAACAGGGTGCCCTCTTCATTCGTATAAAAACCATCAGTACCTTTAAAGGAATGGTCATAGGAATTGGACCCATATCCACGATCTGCTTTTGTAATCTTCTTTAAGACAATGTCATGTATTTGTTCTGCCCCAACCCAATGACTTAGAGGGAAATTAATCAATTCAGCCACTTCTTCTCTATTTGAACAAACATTTGTGCCATTATCACCAACATGAAAGCCAAGGTTAAGCGATTCATAGACTCCTTTGCTCACACCTCCACTTTTGGTTGTAAAACCGGCAATTAATTCTGGAAATTGCCTAACCCAGTTATCAATTGTTAAATAGGACTGATTTCTTAAAACAAAGGGTTCCATTTCAATACCTCTAATGTTTTTCTATAGTTTACCATGAAAAGAAATTTTGGTCACCGCAATTGTCAAACTTCTGTTTCTTCTGTTATTCGTTCCACAGTGCCTTTATATCTTACCAATATAACATCCTGGCCAATTTTAATGATATTTTTCCAAGGAATGACTATATCTTCATCTTTTCCAAAAAAGCCAAGTACCCTGCCGCTGCCGGAGATGACGACCGCATCAATTTTTCCTGTTGTTAAATTAATCTCGATATCCCCAATATTCCCAAGCCTTTTACCATCCGATACATTCACGACATCTTTTATCTGGAATTCTGAAATCTTAACCACCTGCACCACTCCCAATTACATTACTATAATAACTATATGATGGCAGTTGAAGTTTTATTTATAAAGAAAAAATAAAGCTGTCCGGAAAGGACAGCTTTAACTTTGGATATTTTTATTCATTTGTCTAATCGCTGCTTTTTCAAGGCGGGAAACCTGGGCTTGAGATATCCCAATTTCATCAGCCACTTCCATCTGTGTTTTTCCTTGAAAAAAACGCTTCCGTAAAATTAATTTTTCACGTTCGTTAAGTCTTCGCATACCTTCTTTTAGGGCTATTTCTTCAATCCAATGAATATCTTTATTTTTTTCATCGCTTAATTGATCCATCACATATATTGGGTCGCCGCCATCATTGTAAATCGGTTCAAACAGGGACACAGGGTCCTGTATGGCATCAAGGGCAAATACGATTTCCTCATGTGGTACTTCTAAAACCTTTGCGATTTCTTCAGCAGTCGGTTCACGTGAGGTTTCACTCATTAATCGTTCCCTGACCTGAAGCGCCTTATAGGCGATATCCCTTAATGAGCGGGAAACACGAATTGGGTTATTATCACGCAGGTACCTTCGAATTTCTCCTATAATCATTGGTACGGCATAAGTGGAAAACTTTACATTTTGACCTAAATCGAAGTTATCAATTGATTTCATTAGTCCGATACAGCCAACCTGAAACAGGTCATCAACAAACTCGCCGCGGTTGTTAAACCGCTGAATAACACTTAGGACAAGCCGTAAATTCCCGTTTACGAGCTTTTCACGTGCACTAATATCGCCCTCTTGCATTTGCTTGAAGAGTATTCTCATTTCTTCGTTCTTTAAAACAGGAAGTTTTGATGTGTCTACACCGCAAATTTCAACTTTATTTCGAGTCAATCCTTTTCCCTCCTCACAGGAGCTGCTGTACAAAAAACAGTATCTCCTTGAGAAGGAAAAATATGCACCTGTCCATGACCATAGACAGATGCATAAATGTCGAAATATGCAATTAAATCACGAATATCATAGGTTTTTTTGATGGAAAAAAATTTCTTTTTTTACTTTTCTTATACCATTTTATTAAATTCTTTTCTTAATCTTTTAATTATTCTCTTTTCTAATCGTGAAATGTAGGACTGGGAAATACCTAGCATATCTGCTACGTCTTTTTGAGTTTTTTCTTCTCCATTCATTAGACCAAATCTAAGCTCCATAATTTGCTTTTCACGGTCGGATAGCTGGTGCAATGCTTTTGTCAGCAGCTTCCTGTCCACATTTGCTTCTAGATCCTTTGTTATAATATCATCATCGGTTCCCAGTACATCGGATAATAACAGTTCATTACCATCCCAATCAATGTTTAACGGTTCATCAAATGATACTTCTGATCTTATCTTATTATTTCGTCTTAAGTACATGAGAATTTCATTTTCAATACATCTTGATGCATATGTAGCAAGTTTAATTTTCTTTTCAGGATTAAAGGTATTAACCGCTTTGATTAATCCAATTGTCCCAATACTGATTAAATCCTCAATATTAATACCTGTATTTTCAAACTTTCTAGCAATGTAAACGACAAGTCGAAGATTTCGTTCAATTAATATCGATCTAGCTGCCTTATCACCAACAGGCAGTTTTTTTAATAACATCTCTTCTTCATCTTTACTTAAAGGAGGCGGCAGGGCTTCGCTTCCGCCAATATAAAAAACTTCATCCGTTTTTAGGCCCAATTTAATTAACAACTTATACCAATAATAGGATAAGCGAAGTCTCCATTTTTTCATGCATGTTCCTCCTTCTAAAATATGTTTTTCTGAGTATAGTATTATTAACTTACCTTCTCAGACCCTCCTTGCTGTTTTGGACCAGTCAGCATTTTCGGATGAACAATGCACTGGAAAGCATCATCGGCCGATAGCTGCTGTAACGTAAAGGATACAAGACCTTTTTCACATAAATATTTAGTCCCGTTATGTTCGATCAAAATAAGATCGGGTTGTATGGCAACAATGAGCTGATGCTCTTTACCAACCACCCGGCAAGGAACAATTCTTAGCCTATTTTGCCATTCATCCGGGAAATCTTGGATTCCCATAATAAGTGGATCTGGGTCGACAGCCAGCTTTTTGATTGATTCAGGGATGGCTTCCAATTGGTTTTTGATAGAGACAAACATAACAGGGAGCTTTGACAAGGGATCATATAGTTGATTTCCACTATCCACTAATCCCTTAAAAATCATACTTTCACCTTCAATATTCAGCCTCACACTGACGATTTGTTCGAATTGAATTTTTGTCATCTCCATGCCTTCTACATTTTTTCTTGAGAAGTGCCAGGCAACCGGAAAACCAATTAGAACAAAAAGCCAACTTATTGGATCACCAAAACCTTTTACACTGGACATGAAAACCTTAGTTGTCAACATAGGATTGTATTGAATAAAATAATGGGCTCCCATTAATGCTCCGCCAATTAAAAAAGTAGAAACATACAGCGTCATTAATGCTTTCAAGAAAAAAGTTACCCTCTTAAATCCAAAAGCTATTAAAACCATCATAATGGAACAAATAAGTTTCGAAATTGGATGGCTTGAATAGACATTTAATGGTGTGAACGATAATAAAATAATCAATGAGCCAATAAATCCCCCGGCTAGTAATCTCCATAGCCGTATTCTTCTTTTCAGAAAAATTGCTGTTAAATAAAGGAGAAGACTATCAAATAACAAATTTAGAGCCCAGATTACATCTAAATAAACAATCAAATGGACTTCACCCTTACTTCTGTTTACGAAAAAGTATAACCTACATGTATGGCTGAAGTGTGTCACTTTCTGTAATCAAAAAAACAGAAATTTTCACTATTCCCAACGGATTTTGTCATATTTAAAAACAGAAAAAATGCATGATCCAATTTGGACCATGCATTTTATTATTAAACTTCTTTATTATTTGAGAACTTTCTAGCTTCCGCGTTTCTATCTTCTACGATTACGGTTACGTAAGAAGGTTGGAATATCCAGTGTATCCTCTTGGGATACATTTGTGTTACGAACTGGTTCCTGTGGTGCTTCTTCCCGCTTGTGCTCTCTCTTAACAGTGCTAACAGGTGGTTTTGCTTGTCCGAAAGAGGGACGAGTTACTTTTGGCTGGGCAACCTCTTCATTAAAGCCAGTTGCAATGACTGTTACAATGATTTCATCTTTTAACGTTTCATTAATAACAGAACCGAAAATCATATTTACTTCTTGGTCGGTCGCAGTTGCAACAATATCTGCTGCTTCTTGAACTTCATAAAGACTCAAGTTAGCTCCACCCGTAATGTTCATCAGCACTCCCTGTGCACCATCAATAGAAGTTTCTAATAGCGGGGAATTAATAGCCTTTTTAGCAGCTTCTGTTGCACGGTTTTCACCTGCAGCAACCCCGATACCCATTAATGCCGATCCTTTATTAGACATGATGGTTTTTACATCAGCAAAATCTAAGTTAATTAAACCAGGTGTTGCAATTAAATCGGAAATACCCTGAACACCTTGGCGGAGAACATTATCTGCCTCACGGAAAGCCTCAAGCATTGGAGTGCTTTTATCGACAATTTCAAGAAGACGATCATTTGGAATAACGATGAGTGTATCGACGGCTTCTTTCATCGAACCAATTCCGCCGGAGGCTTGATTCGAACGCTTTTTACCCTCGAAGGTGAATGGACGAGTAACAACTCCAACTGTTAAGGCACCTAAGTCACGAGCAATTTGAGCAATAACTGGTGCAGCACCAGTACCTGTTCCTCCGCCCATTCCTGCAGTAACAAACACCATGTCAGCGCCGCGAAGTGCTTCTTCAATTTGTTCCTTACTTTCCTCTGCCGCTTTTTTACCTACCTCTGGATTAGCCCCAGCCCCGAGTCCACGAGTCAGCTTAGCACCAATCTGCATTTTTACTTCTGCTTTTGAAAGATTCAAGGCTTGAGCATCGGTATTAACTGCGATAAATTCTACACCTTGAACGCCATGTTCGATCATTCGGTTTACCGCGTTATTACCTCCACCGCCAACTCCGATTACTTTTATTGTTGCAAGAGAATCTAAATTTGTATCAAATTCTAACATGACAAATCCTCCTAATTCGTCGATTTTCCTTTTCGATTATTCG